>WBZO01000345.1_pt1 | contig 106569 bp, 85 predicted proteins | sample 5204261 | NCBI WGS metagenome assembly WBZO01 (sample SAMN12412400, study PRJNA552823) | activated sludge metagenome | isolation source: activated sludge from anammox sidestream of wastewater treatment plant... | place: USA: North Carolina | collected 2017-09 | reverse complement strand
GACCTTCCCGTCCTTCCAGCCCTTCCCGACCCTCCCGTCCTTCCCGACCCTCCCGACCTTCCCGACCCTCCCGACCTTCCAGCCCTTCCCGACCTGCCTCACCTGCCCTTCGAGCGCCGTGCGCTATGCTACGTGCGTGATCTCCGATCAACTGGTGAGCGAGTTCGCGACGCTGGCGCACAGCCACGATTCCGATCTCGCCGTGGCGGCGCTGACGATCGCGCGCGTGGCGCATCCCAATCTGGGCACCAGCGCGTACATCGCGCAGCTCGACGAGCTCGGGCGCGACGCACGGCGCCATGTCGCGGCGGCGACCGCACCGGCAATCGAGATTCCACCCCACGTCGACCCGGCGCTGTTCGCGCGCGTCGTGGCGCTCAACGCGTTCCTCTTCGAAGACGAGCGGTTCGCCGGCAACGACGCCGACTACGACGACCCGCGCAACAGCCTGCTGAACGAGGTCCTCGACCGGCGCATGGGCATTCCGATCACCCTGGCGGTCGTCTACATGGAGGTCGCGCGCCGGGCGGGGCTCGAGGTGGAGGGGGTGAACTTCCCGGGTCATTTCCTGCTCCGCTGCAGGGGACGCGAAGATGGCCGCTACCCGGCGGATCTGCTCATCGACGCGCACCACAAGGGAGCGATCCTGACCGAAGGCATGTGCCGCGATCTGCTCGAGCGCAACGTCGGCAGCGAGATCGTCTGGGATCCGCGCCTGCTGGCGCGCGCGACGAAGGTGCAGATCCTCACCCGGATGCTGCTGAACCTGAAACGGTCGTACGTCCTGCTCTACTCGTTCCAGCAGGCACGCGACGTGACCGAGCTGCTGCTGGCGGTCGACCCGTCAGCGGTCACCGAGCTGCGCGACCGCGGTCTGCTCGCCTACCACCTGAACGATCTCCCGTCAGCCTTGCGGGACCTCGAGACCTACCTGCAGCTGTCGCGCGGCGCCGAGCTCGACGAAAGCGAGCGTGAGGAGCAGGCACGGATCTGGGAGCACGTGAAGACGCTCAAGCGCCGCGTCGCATCGCTCAATTGAGTGCAGAGTTCTGCACTCTGCACTCTGCACTGCCTTCACCCCACCTTCCCGATCTCGTCGTACAGCACCGCCGACGAGATGATCCCGTTGTGGAAGTTGCCGCAATCGAGCTTCTCGTTGGGTGCGTGCGCGTTCTCGTCGGGCAGGCCGACGCCGAACAGCACTGACGGAAGACCGAGCTCCTCCTGAAAGGTCGAGACCACCGGAATCGATCCGCCCTCCCGCGTGAAGATCGGCGCGCGCCCGAAGCCGCGCTCGATCGCGCGGCCGGCGGCCTGCACGTACTTGTTGTCGAACGAGGTCATCCACGGCTTGCCGCCGTGCATGCGCGTCACCTTCACCTCGACCGTCTTCGGCGCGATCTTCGCGACGTAGTCCTCGAACAGCTTCGCGATCGTGTCCGGGTCCTGGTTGGGCACGAGCCGCATGCTGACCTTCGCCATCGCGACCGCCGGCAGCACCGTCTTCGCCCCCTCGCCGGTGAAGCCTGACAGCAGGCCGTTGACCTCGAACGTCGGCCGCGCCCAGACGCGCTCGAGCGTCGTGAACCCGGGCTCGCCGTGCAGCTTCGGGACGCCGAAGTCCTTCCGGTACTGCTTCTCGTTGAACGGCAGCGACGCCCACGCCTGACGCTCCGCCTCCTGCAGCGGCACCACATCGTCGTAGAAGCCGGGAATCTTGATGTGCCCGCTGCGGTCCTTCATCTGCGCGATCAGCTGCGCGAGGACGAACCCCGGGTTGGCGAGCGCGCCGCCGAACGATCCGGAGTGGAGATCGGTGCTGCTCCCGCGCAGATCGATCTGGAAGTACACGAGGCCGCGCAGGCCGTAGCAGATCGACGGCACGCCGCGCGCGAACATCGCCGAGTCCGAGACGACGACGACGTCGGCCTTCAGCTCGTCGCGGTGCGCCCTGATGAACTCGTCGAGGTTGACGCTGCCGACCTCTTCCTCCCCTTCGAGAATGAACTTCATGTTCACCGGCAGGCGGCCGTTCTGCTTCAGGTGCGCCTCGATCGCCTTCAGGTGCATGAAGACCTGCCCCTTGTCGTCGGCGGCGCCGCGCGCGTAGATCTCGCCGTCGCGCACCGTCGCCTCGAACGGCGGCGACTCCCAGAGGTCGAGCGGATCGACCGGCTGCACGTCGTAGTGCCCGTAGAAGAGGATCGTCGGCGCACCGGGGGCCTGCAGCCAGTCGCCGTAGACGATCGGGTTGCCCGGCGTCTCGAACAGCCGCACGTTCGAGAGGCCGACCCGCCGCATCTCGTCGGCGCACCACTCGGCGCAGCGGCGCACGTCGGCGGCATGCTCCGGCAGCGCGCTGACGCTCGGGATCGCGAGCAGCGCCTTGAGCTCTTCCAGGTAACGTTCGCGGTTGACGTTGATGAAGTCGATGACGTTGTTCATGACGCGCGCAGGCTCCTCGAAGCTGACGATGGCTCCATCATAGGCACAATGCCGGTCGCGGACCTACGGCGCCGCATGCTCGAGCGTCAGGCCGACGGCGGCGCGCGGCTGGAACCCCTTCAGCTCGCCGCCCGGCAGCCGCTGCAGGTACGCGACACGATCCTCCTGCCCCTTGAGCAGCAGATCGAAGAAGGCGGTCGCGAAGTGGTCGAGGATGTTGTTCATGCGGACGTTGTCCCACACGGCGTCGGCGTAGTGGGCGAACGCGTATCCTTTGAGCCGCTCGGAGTAGCGGTAGGTTTCGGCCGGGGGAGGAATCGGCGCGCCCGCGTTGTGGTTCGCGTTGATGAACGTCAGCAGGTAGCGGTCCGCGTTGACGGCGCCCTCGAAGATCGCGCGCGTCCCCTTCTCGTACCCGGCAACCGAGTCGACGCTGCCGGCCACGAACAGCACCGGCGTCCTGATCCCCTTCAGCCCTTCCTGGTCCCAGAACCCGGCCTGCATCCCCCACGGCGCAATGGCAATCGCCGCCTTGATGCGCGGGTCGCGTGACGCCGCGTATTCCGAGCTCGACGCGGCACGGCGCTCGAGCAGCCGGTTCGGCGGCGCGCCGTTGGCCGTGATGGCCGCCGCGCTGAAGCCGCCGCCGATCACGTTGACGAGGCCGTATCCGCCCATCGAGTAGCCGACGATCCCGGTGCGCGAGTCGTCCACCAGCCCGGCGAGGAAGACGCCCGAGCCGCTCTTGCCGAGCCTGGCGAGCTCGTTCAGCACGAACAGCTGATCGAACGGGCGATTGAACAGCGTGCTCGCGAACGCCTGCCTGTCGTCATACGTGCTCTCCCGATGATCGATCGCGACGACGACGTAGCCCTTGCTCGCGAGGTTCTCGCCGAGATGGCTCATGAGATACCGATTGCCCGGGTAGCCGTGCGAGACGATCACGAGCGGGAACGGCGCGCCGGTGGCGTCCGGGTGCGCGTCGCGTACCGCCTTGCCGCGCAGCGTCGCCGTGACCGCCGGATCGAACGTCACGGCGCGGTACTCGCCGCCAGGCTGCTGCCCCGCCGCGAGCCGCGCCGGGTACCAGACCTCGAGCGTCAGCGTGCGATCGTAGAGCGCAATCGGCCCGCCTTCCTTCGTCTTGAGCACGTCGACGCGATTGCGATCGGTGACCTCGATCGTGCGCACGCCAATCGCGCGGGGACCGTACGCCGCGAGCTCTGGCGCGAGCGGCGTGACGAGATCGATCCGGTTCGACTGCGCCAGCGCGGGGGCGGCGAGCGCGACGCAGAGCGCGACACAGGCGAGCACCTGTCGGCGCATCAAATCCTCCTGAAACCGGCGATCTTATCAGAGCGGTTTCGAGCTCCGGCCCGGCACGGGACGAGAGCCGTTGGTACAATACCCCGCACCGTGACAGCTCCCGCCCAGGACACCTTCACCCCCGACGAAACGCGCGCGCTCGAGCCGTACTTCACGAACACCGATCGGCCGGTCTTCGCGCTGCGGAACCTGCCCGAAACGGTGAAGGGGGCGCTGTTCGCCCGCTATTCGCGTTCGGCCAAGTCGCTCCGACGCCTGTTCCTCGACGAGTTCCTCGACGCCGGCGAGCTGCCCTCGACGACCGCGCCCGCGGCGGTCGGATCCACGCGCGCCGACAAGCTGTACGCGCGCGTGTTCAACGAGTACGGTGACGATTCGGTCGCGCAGCTCGGAGGCGCCCACGTCGCCTGCGAAGGGGTGTCGAACCTCCTGACGAAGGTGCTCGAGTGGGGGCGCCTGATGGCGTACCTGGAGCAGTCGACCCGATACGTCCCGTACACCGACAAGCCGCACGGGCGATGGAAGTATCACGTGCCGGCCGAAGTGGCGCAGACGCCGCTCGCCGACGACTTCACGCGGACGCTCGACTTCGCCTTCGAGACCTACGCGAAATGGATCCCGGCGCTCGAAGCGCACTTCCGCGCGAAGTACCCGAAGTCGGCCGAGGACAGCGACGCGGTGTACCGATCGGTCATCCGCGCCAAGGCGCTCGACACGCTGCGCGGGCTGCTGCCGGCGGCGACGACCTCGAACCTGGGTCTGTACGGGACCGGTCAGGCGTACGAAGCGCTGATCCTCAGGATGCGGGCGCACCCGCTCGAGGAGGCGCGCGCCTGCGCCGACATGCTGCTCGCCGAGCTGCGGGAGGTCATCCCGGCGTTTCTCGCGCGCCTCGATCAGCCGTCGCGCGGAGGCCGCTGGGTGCAGTACTTCGCGGACACGCGCGAGCGGACGCTGGCGGCGGTCCGCGCGCGGCTGCACGGCGTGCGCCCCGAGGCGCGAGACGAGGTGACGCTGACCGAGTTCGACCCGGAGGGCGAGATCAAGGTGGTCGCCTCGGCGCTGTACGCCGCGTCGGGCCTGCCGGACGACCAGCTGCTGCAGATCGCGCGCGCGATGTCGGCCGACGATCGTGCCGCGATCCTCCGCGCCTACGTCGGCGACCGCGCGAACCGCCGCCACAAGCCGGGGCGCGCCTTCGAGCGCACGCGCTACCGCTTCGACGTGCTCGCCGACTACGGCGCGTTCCGCGATCTGCAGCGCCACCGCATGCTGACCATCGAGTGGCAGCCGCTGACGCCCGACCATGGGTTCGTCGAGCCGTCGGCGATCGAGGAGGCGGGGGCGCTCGCCGACTGGCGCGAGGTGATGAACCGGTCGGCCGACCTCTTCGAAGCGCTCGACGCGCAAGGCGCGAGGGACGCGGCCGGCTACGCCGTCGCGATGGCCTACCGCGTGCGGTTCTACATGGACATGAACGCGCGCGAAGCGATGCACCTCGTCGAGCTGCGGACCGCGCCGCAGGGGCATCCGTCGTACCGCCGCGTCTGCCAGGCGATGCACCGCGCGATTGCCGACGTCGCCGGCCACCGCGCCATCGCCGACGCGATGCAGTTCGCCGATCACTCGGAGGTCGAGCTCGAGCGGCTGCAGCAGGAGCGCGCCATGGAGCGCAAGCGCCAGCTGGCGAAGTGAGCGGCTACTCCTCGTCCTCGTTCCTCACCCAGTAGCGGGAGTACTCGTCGAGGAACGTCAGCGTCTCGAAGGCGCGCATCCGGTCGAAGAAGAGCACGCCGTCGAGATGATCGGTCTCGTGCTGGATGATGCGGGCCGAGAAGCCTTTGGCGCGCAGCTCGATCCGTTCGCCGTCGCGGTCGAGCGCCTTCACCCGGATCTCGCGGAAGCGCGGCACCTTCCCCCTGATGTCGGGGATGCTGAGACATCCCTCCCAGTCCTCGACGATCTCGCTCCCGACCGGCACGATCTCCGGGTTGACGATCGCAATCGGCTCCGACGGCTCCTCGCCGCGCTCCATGTCGAGCGACGCGACGAACAGCCGCACCTCCTCGTGCACCTGCGGCGCCGCGAGCCCCACCCCGTGATACTCGTTCATCGTCTCGATCATGTCGTCGATGAGCTTCTGCATCGCAGGGGTGCGCAGCGCCGCGCGGTCCACGGGTGCGGTCTTCGAGCGGAGCACCGGATGCCCCATCCGCGCGACTTTCAGAATGGACATATCCGATCGATTCTAGTCCGACAGCCCTTCGGCCTTGCGCTCGGCGGCGGTGATCACGCCGGCCGCGGCGTTGACCTCCGCTTCACGGCTGAGCGGCACGGCCGGGACTTTCACGAACTGGCGCACCGCGTCGGCGGTGCCGTCGATCTTCAGCTGCTTCATGAGGAACGTGAAGCGCTCCTCGAGGGAGGCGCCGATCGCCGCGCGCCGCGGCGCGTCGATGTCCCACATCCGGCGCTTGAACGGGCCGAGCGCCTTCTTGCGCGCCTTGTAGATGAACTGCTCCTCGGTGTCGTTCGGCTTGCGCTCTTCCGTCGCATGCTCCTGGAGCCAGTTGTACATCCCCGCCTTGAGGTCGAACGGGAGCTCCGGGTGCTCGTAGACCATGTTCTGGAAGTCGGTCGCGAGGTGGATCTCGCAGGCGCCGACGCGCGGGAACGCGTCGAACGCTTCCGGCGGGAGCGTCGACGCGCCGTGCTGCACCGCTCCACCGAGGCCGTAATCGGCGCGCGCCACGCGCGACAGCTCCTCGAGCGTCGCCAGATCGATCGCCACGTCCTTGCGCACGCTGCCGTCGGCGTTGATGAAGCCGCCGTGCGCCGTGCCGGTCTGGACGCTGATCTTGCTCAGGCCGACGTAGTTGCCGCGCTCCTTCAGCTTGCGGTTGAACCCGTCCATGTAGGCGTGCAGCTCGTGGACGTCGGAGTTCTTGCCGCCCACCTCGCCAATCTCGCCGCCGACCGACACGGTGACGCCGTCGGGCTCCACGCGCCGGATGAACGCGGCGAAGTCGGCCGCGAGCGTGACGTTCACCTCCTGCTGCTCGGCCAGCGTCGGCTTCGACAGATCGACGAGCGTCGAGGTGTCGATGTCGATGTTGTAGAAGCCGGCGGCGATCTCCTCGCGGATGAGGGCGCGCAGCGTCTCCAGCTCCGTGTCGCGCTCGGGGCTGTTGTACTTCTTCGCGTTGGTCTGGACGTGATCGCCCTGGATGAACAGCGGGCCCGAGAAGCCTTCACGCAGCGCGGCGGCGAAGAGGATTGCCGCGTACTCGTGCGGGCGCTGCTCCGTGTACCCGATCTCCGAGCGTGCGATCTCGAAGATGAACGCGCCGGCGTTCAGCGCCTTCGCCGCCCGGATGACCGCCCGCGCCGTGTCGTAGGCGATCGCGCGCACGTTGATGGCCGGCACGGTGAACCCGCCGACCTTCCCCTGGCCCATCGCCATGTACAGGTCGTGAATCGACGCCGGCCTGATGCCGGCCGCCGCGGCCAGCGACCGGATGATCCAGCGCGCCGTGCCCTTGACGTCCGGCGTCGCGCCGAACGCCGCCGTCCGCGCGAGCCGATCGATGACCTCGCCGCTCAACGCGGAGAGGTCGCCGATCTCGATCGTGTCGTCAGACACCGTGGCAGCCGACTTCACCGCCTCCGACAGCTCCATCACTGATTCGTACATATGCCCTCGTAAGTCCAAACGGATACTTTATCAAGTCGCACGTCCTCCGTCTCCGCGGAGAGCGGCTGCCATTCAGGGTCTCGCCAAAGACGGGAACTGGAAGTCCTCGACCGTCGCGGCGCTCACGGCCGATGCCACCATCTCGTCGACGGGAAGCGCCTGCTCCGCCCTGACCACGTCTTCCAGGCGCGCGCGTGTCGCCGGATGCCGTGGCGTGAAGAGGGTGCAGCAGTCCTGGTCGGGGATGTTCGAGATCGGCAGCGTGCCGATTGCCGCGGCCTGATCCGCGATCTCGTCCTTGTCCATGCCGACCAGCGGACGCAGGATCTCGAGCCCCGACGCCTCGGCGATCGTCGTCAGGTTCTCGAGGGTCTGCGAGGCGACCTGGCCGACGACCTCGCCGGTGACCAGCGCCCGGGCGCGCCAGCGGCGCGCGAGCCGCTCGGCAATCCGCAGCATCAGCCGGCGATAGACGACCACCCGCAGCTCCTGCGGCACCGCGAGCACGACCTGCTGCTGCAGCTCGCCGAAAGCGACCATCACGAGCCGCGATCGCTGCTGGTACTTCGTGAGCAGCGTGGCGATCTCGCGCACCTTCTCCTGCGAGGCGCGCGAGAGGATCGGATAGCTGTGGAAGTGGACGAACATCACCGAGCAGCCGCGGCGCATCATGCGGTAGGCCGCCACCGGCGAGTCGATGCCGCCCGACAGCAGGCACGCCAGCCGTCCGCTCGTCCCGGTCGGCAGCCCGCCGCACCCGGGCTCCTTGCCGAAGAAGTAGAACGCGTGCCCCGGCAGCATCTCGAGATGGACCGTGAGCTCGGGCTCCTCGAGATCGACCTTCCATCCGCGCGCCTGCTTGATCAGGCCGCCAACCTCGCGCTCGATCTGCGGCGACGTGTACGGGATCCGCTTGTCGGCCCGCCGCGCGCTCACCCGGAACGACGCGACGGATCGCTCTCCGAGATCGGCCAGCACGGCGTCGGCGAGCTGACGGAAATCGTGCGGCGCCGTTCCGGCGTGCGAGAAGTTCGCGATGCCGAACACGTGCGCCACCCGGTCGCGCACCTCGTCGAACCGCGCCGCGGCCCCGAGATCGATCTCGATGCGGCCCATGACCGATCGCACCGCCGCCACGTCGAGCCCCCGCAGCGCGTTGCGCAGGTTGACGACGAGGCGCTGGACGAACCAGGGACGATTGCGCCCTTTGAGGGCGAGCTCCTTGTAGTGGACGACTATCGATCGCATGAAGAGCGGGCCGCCTCCGCGGCCGCATGGCCGCTTCGAACGGCGCCCTCGATCGTAGCCGGGAGGCCGGTGTCGATCCAATCGCCCGCCAGGAACAGCCCGCCGATCGGGGTGCGGGTCGACGGCCGCGCGGGCTGCCCCGGTTCGAGCGAGAAGGTCGCGCGCGGCTCGCGGATGACGGTCGCGCGAACGACCGTCGCGCCGGCAACCCGCGGCAGCGCGCCGCGCAGCTCGTCGAGCGCGGCTTCGATCAGCCGCGGGTTGCTCCAGCGCAGCACGTCGTCAGCACCGCTCGAGACGAGCGACAGGTGCGACGCCGATTCGCCGAACACCGCGCGCTTGTCGAACACCCACTGCATCACCCGTCCGGGCAGGCCGACGAACGGTTCGTCCATCACGACGCGGTCGAACCAGAGATTGACGGTCACGATCGGCGACGGCCTGGTCTGCCGCGCCGCGTCGAGCATCGTCCGCACCGGTTCGACCTCGCCGATCAACACGTCAGGCAGCGTGAACCAGGGGCAGGCGCAGATCACCGCCGGCGCGGTGAAACGCTCGCCGGCCGCTTCGACGCGTACGGCCTTGCCCCCTTCGACGAAGACCCGCGCAGCGGCCGCAGTGCGGACGCTGCCGCCGCGTCGCTCGATGAACAGGCGCGCCGGCTCCGCGTACATCAGGTGAAGCGGCACGGTCGGCAGGACCAGGGCCGATGCCGATCGGCCGCCTGCGAACATCTCGGACAGCACGCGCACGAACGGCGCGGCGACGGCCACCGACGTCGGCTGGTTGAGCGCGGCCAGCGCGAGCGGCTCCCACAGCATCTCGCGGATGCGCGGAGTCTGGCGGTGTTGGATCAGCCAGTCGTCGACGGTCGTCCGGGTGAGATCGGAGCTTGTCCGGCTAAAGCCGGACACTACGTGAGGGCCGGACGCCACGTCAGAGCCGGTCCGGCTGAAGCCGGACACTACGCCGGTGCCTGACGTCAGACGAGGAAGGCGGAGCACCGAGAGGCGATCACGCCACGAGAGGGCGCTCCAGCCGAGGACGCCGGCGACGAGATGCCATGGCGGCGGCAGGGCGGGACACCGCAATCGCGAGCGCACGCCGGCGCGATCGATCATCGTCACCGCCAGGTCCGGCTGCGCGCGGACGTTCGCCTCGGCGCCGACGTCGCGCAGGAACGCGAAGGTCTCGCGGTAGCAGCCGAGCAGCACGTGCTGTCCGTTGTCGACCAGCTCGCCGGTCTCGCGGTCGACGAACGCGGTCGCCCTGCCGCCAAGACGTGCTCGCGCCTCCAGCACCAGCACCCTCGCGCCGTCCCGCGCAAGACGCGCCGCCGCGCTCAGGCCTGCGAACCCGGCCCCGACGACGATCGCGTCGGGCCGGTCTAGGGCTGGAACAGCCACTGTCTCAGCGCGATGAAGGCCTGTATCGGCCTGGCAATGCGGGCGCGCGCGCTGAAGACGTCGTAGCCGCGCCGCTCGATGCGGGAGAGCGTCTCCGAGTACACGGCACGCATGATCTCGGCTGCGACGAGCCGCCGCCGATCCTCTGCCGGCCTTGCCGCAATCGCCCTCGAGTAGAACTCCCGCGCGCGGCGGCACTCGAACGCCAGCAGCGACCGGACCTGCGGCGTCATGCGCCCCGCAGCCAGGTCCTCGACCGTGCATCCGGCAGCACGCAGATCCTCGAGCGGCAGATAGAGCCGGCCGCGTTCGAGATCGCCCTTGACGTCCCGCAGGATGTTCGTGAGCTGCAGCGCCACGCCGAGATAGAGCGCGTAGTCGGCTGCCGCGCGGCCGCGGCACCCGAAGATTCGAATGCAGATCATCCCGACCGCCGATGCCACGCGACGGCAGTACTCGAACAGCTCGTCGAACGTCTCGTAGCGCGCGTGATCGAGGTCCATCGCCACACCGTCGATCACGTCGTCGAACGCCTGGCGAGGAAGATCGAACTGGCGGACGAACGGCTTCAGCCGCTCGCCCTGGCTCGTGATCGGCGTCTCGCTTCCAAAGCAGCGCGCGAGCTCCGCACGCCAGCACGCGACGGCGTCGCGCGGCGACATGCCGGTCCCGCTCTCCTCTTCGTCCACCGCGTCGTCCACGGCACGGCAGAAGTCCCAGACCGCGATGATCGCGCGGCGCTGGTCGGCGGGAAGCACCAGGAACGAGTAGTAGAAACTCGTCTTGCGGGCTGCCATCAGGCCGCGATCCGCTCCCACCGGGCGGCCCGCCACAGCAGCGCCGGCATGTCGCGCGCGCCGAGCCTCGGACGGACGTCGAGCAGATCGGCACGGTGACGGTCCACCAGGTCCAGAATCCTGGCGCCGCCGAGGCATGTCAGCCGGAGCTCGAAACGTAAACGCCCGCTCACCGCGTCGCACACGCGCCGCCCGGCATCGAAGCAGGCGCGCGTCTTCTCCACGCACGCGGCGATGGCGTCGGCCCACTCGCGTGTGAAGCGCTCGCTCGCGAGGTCGTCGAGCGAGGCGCCGGCCGCCTCGTACTCCTCGCGTGGCACGTACAGCCTGCCGGCACGCCAGTCGCGCCCGAAGTCCTGCCAGAAGTTGGCCAGCTGCAGTCCGGTGCAGAGCGCATCCGACGACGACTCGATCGAGCGATCGCGGTAGCCGCCGATGCGCAGCACCAGCCTGCCGACCGGGTTCGCCGAGCGGCGACAGTAGTCGAACAGGTCGGCCCAGGTGTCGTACCGCGTCTTCTCCGTGTCCTGGGCGAAGGCGCTCAGCAGATCGTCGAAGAGCTCCACTGGCAAATCGCGTTCGCGAATCGAATGGCCGAGCGCCGCGAAGACGAGCTCGTCGCGGCTTCCGTTGTCCACCGGCGTCCGTCCGTCCGCCGCCTCGTGGAGGCGGCGCTGCCAGGCGCGCAGCCGCTTCCGCCTCACGTCGGGGCGGTCCGAACCTTCGTCGGCGATGTCGTCGGCAATCCGGGCGAACGCGTACACTGCAGCGACGTGCGGGCGCATGGCGGACGGCAGCAGGCGGGACGCGACCGGAAAATTCTCGTAGTGCCCCGCGGCGACGGCCGCGCACGTGGCGTACGCGCGGGCGAGCGTCGCGTTCACCACTCCCGCTCGGGCTGTCCCGCCCGATGGTTCACCACGCGCGCGAGCACGAACAGCAGGTCGGACAGTCGGTTCATGTACCGGATGATGATCGGATCGACCGGCGGCACGAGCGCGACGATGCGCCGCTCGGCACGGCGGCAGACCGTGCGGGCGACGTGGAGCGCCGCGCCAGGGACGGAGCCGCCCGCGAGGATGAACCGTGTCAGCGGCGGAAGCTGCTGCTCGTGACGATCGATGAGATGCTCGAGCCGTTCCACATCGGCGTCGTCGACGAAAGCCTTGGTCACCCGTTCGGCGATCCGCTCGGCGGGATCGGCCAGCCGCGCGCCGACCGCGAAGAGGTCCCGCTGGATCGCCGTCAGCTGGTCGCCGATGTCGTCGTCGACGCCACCGGCGCGCACCGCGCCCAGCCAGGCGTTGAGCTCGTCCACCTCGCCGTAGGCATCGACACGCGGGTCGGCCTTGCTGACGCGGCTGTTGTCGAACAGCGCCGTCTCGCCGCTGTCACCCGTTCGCGTGTAGATTTTCACAGGGCCCAACCGTCGCAAAATTATACGAGATGCCGAAGAAGAGCCGCGCGCGCCAGACCGGCGCGACGCTTTCGTTTCCAGCCTCGCCCGAGCGGCGCCGCTTTCGCCAGCGGCTGCTGACATGGTACGGCCGCCACGGCCGCGACCTTCCGTGGCGCAAGACCGACGACCCATACCACATCCTCGTCTCGGAGATCATGCTGCAGCAGACGCAGGTGGACCGCGTGCTGCCGAAGTACGCCGAGTGGCTGGACAAGTTCCCGTCGCTGCACGCGCTCGCCGCCGCCGACGAGCAGCACGTCACGGAGACGTGGCGCCCGCTCGGCTACAACATCCGGCCGCGGCGTCTGCAGGCGATCGCGCGCGAGGCGGTCGAGCGCTACGACGGACGGCTGCCCGACGACGAGGAGACGCTGCTGTCGTTCAAGGGGATCGGCGCCTACACGGCGGGAGCGATCCGCAGCTTCGCGTTCAGGCAGCGCGCGGCGATTCTCGACACCAACGTCGCGCGCGTGCTGTTTCGCGTCTTCGTCGGGAGCGGCGATCCGAAGAGCCACGCGATGAAGAAGCACCTGTGGTCGCTGTCCGAGGTGCTGGTGCCGCGTCGCAACGTGTTCGACTTCAACCAGGCGCTCATGGACTTCGGCGCGACCGTGTGCGTCGCGCGCAACCCGAAGTGCCTCGTGTGTCCGATGGTCAAGGACTGCCGCGCGTCAGGCCGGCCCGGCCGGGTCTGAAGACCCGGCCCTACGAGCGAATCATGACGTCCGGCTGAAGCCGGGCGCCACGACGAGGAGGGCCAATCTCGCGACCCAAGTCGCCCGCAGCAGCGTCAAACCCAAGCACCGTGTGGGACTAGGAAAGACGGCTGAGCATCGCGATCAGCGCCGCGTCTGCGGGCGGGAATTCGTAGTCGCTCAGCCGTTCCCGCGCCACCCACTCCATCGCCTGACCGATGCACGCGCTCGGCACGCCGACGATCTCACATCGAAAGAAATGGAGGACGACGTGGCGATCCGGGTAGTCATGCGCGATCGTCATGATCTCGTCGCCGACCACGCACTCCACTCCAAGCTCCTCGCGGATCTCGCGAACCAGACAATCGCGCAGCAACTCCCCGGGATCGCACTTGCCGCCCGGAAACTCCCACGTGCCGGCGAGATGTGTGCCTTCGAGGCGACGCGTCAGGAGAAAGGCGCCGTCACGCTCGACGACGGCGGCCGCGACCGCAATCGTCTTCACCGGACGACGAACGGAAGCGTCACGACCTGCGCGCCTGCGCCGTCAGCCGTCGCGACGCGCGTTCCCGGAGCGGCCGGGTCCCGCTTCACGTAGGCCAGCGATATCGCGCGGCCGAGGGAGGGCGAGAAGACGGCGCTGGTCACCCTGCCGATCTCCTTGCCGTCGGCGAGCAGCGTCGCGCCCGGAGCAGGAACCGCCGCCTCGCTGTCGAACGCGAGCCCCACCAGCTTGCGCGCCACGCGACCGTGCCCGCGGTGCAGCACCCGGATGATCACTTCCTGGCCGACGTAGCACCCCTTCGTGAAGCTGATCGCTCGATCCTCGATCCCGGCCTCGAGCGGGATCGTGTCCTCGTCCATGTCGCTGCCGAAACGCGGGACCCCGGCTTCCACGCGAAGCGCTTCCGCGGCGTCGTCCTCGAGATCGGCGGCTCCCAGCCTGCGCAGCGCTTCTTCGAACGACGTGATGGAATCGCGGGCGACGAGCACCTCGAACGCCTGGATGCCGAAGTCGCCGATCCTGCGGACGATGACCGCCTCGCCGCGAAAGCTCGCGCGGATCGCGCCCTGCTCCGCCATCCCGCTCAGGCTCGCCAGCGGCAGGTCGAGCACGCGAGCTGCGACCTCTGCCGATTCGGGCCCGACGATATCGACCGGGATGAAGGTGTCGGAGACATCGCCAAGCTGGACGTCCTCGGAAAAGATGAACTGATCCAGCTTCGCGAGCACTGTCTCGCGCGTCGGACGGGGCAGCACCAGCAGCATCACGTCGCCAAGCTCGTGCACGACGAGGTCGCTGATCATGCGCCCCTGCGGCGTCAGGTATGCCGAATAGCAGCCGGTGCCCGGCTTCAACGCGACGGTGTCGTTCGTCAGCAGTCCCTGCAGGTATGTCGCACGGTCTGCTCCCGACACGACGACCAGCCCGCGGTCGGCGCGGATGGCCGCTGCATGCTGCAGAGCAGCGTCGTAACTCTTCGAAGATGTCCGAAGCATGGTGGTATGGTGAAATATGCCCGTGTTTCATTGTACTCGTGCGCTTCGAGCAGCCGCTGCCGCAATCGGCGCGGCGCTCGTCGTCAGCGGTTCCGCATCGGCGCAATCGGCGGCACAGTCGAACTTCAACATCTACGTGAGGTCGGCGCAGGTCGGCACGGAGCAGGTATCGGTCGAACAGACGGCCGACGGGTGGACGATTGCCAGCACGGGCCGCATCTCGGCGCCGGTCGATCTCGTCATCCGGCAGTTCAACGCGCGCTACACGCGCGACTGGAAGCCGGTCGAGCTCACGATCGACGCGACGGTGCGCGGCCAGGCGTCGCTCCTCCACACGACGGTCGACGGCACGACGGCGGCCACGGAGATCACCGGCGCTCCAGGCGCCGAACCGGTCCGCCGCACCGACACGATCGACGCGCAGGCGCTCTTCCTTCCCAACCCGTTCATCGCACCGTATGAAGCGATCACGGCGCGCGCCATCGCCGCGCCCGCGGGGACGACGCTCGCGCTGTATCAGCCGGGCCAGGGATCGTTCACGGCCATCGTCGGCGAATCAGCGCCGGAACGGATTCAAACGCTCGATCGGCTGATCAACGCCCGCAGGACCGCCGTGACGTTCCAGGTCGCGGGACAGGCTCCGCTCGCCGCGGAGATCTGGGGAGAAGAGAACGGGCGGCTGCTCAGGCTCAGGATTCCGGCGCAGGGGCTCGAGGTCGCGCGCGAGGACATGGCGGCCGTCTCCACCCGCCGGCTGACGATGGCACGGCCGAATGACGAGGAGATCCGCGTCGCGGCCAACGGCTTCTCGCTGTCCGGCACGCTGTCCAAGCCGGCGCAGGCGAACGGTACCCTGCCGGCCGTCATCCTCGTCGCCGGCTCCGGCCCAACCGATCGCGACGAAACCGTCGCCGGCATCCCGATCTTCGGCCAGCTCGCAAACCGGCTCGCCGACGCCGGGTTCGCCGTCGTCCGCTACGACAAGCGCGGCACGGGACAGAGCGGCGGGAGGCCCGAGTCGGCGGCGCTCGGCGACTACGCGGAGGATCTTCGCGCGGTGATCAAGGCCGTGAGCGACCGCAAGGACATCGACAGGCGGCGCGTCGCGCTCGTCGGCCACAGCGAGGGGGGCGCGCTCGCGCTGATGGCTGCGTCGAAGGAGAAGCGGGTCGGAGCGGTCGCACTGCTGGCCACGATCGGGCTCAGCGGCGCCGAGACGAACCTGTACCAGGTCGCGCACGCGCTGGAGCGCTCCAATCGTCCGGAAGCGGAACGGCAGTCGACCATCGCGCTGCAGAAGCAGATCCAGCAGGCGGTCATCACCGGCAAGGGCTGGGAGACGATCGCGATCCCGGACACGCTCCGACGCCAGGCGGACACCCCCTGGTTCCAGAGCATCCTCACCTACGATCCGGCGAAGGTGATGAAGAACGTCGAGCAGCCGATCCTGATCCTCCACGGGACGCTCGACACGCAGGTGCCGGCGTCCGACGCCGACCGCCTCGAGTCGCTGGCGCGCGAGCGGAAGAAGGGCGCGTCGGTGGAGGTCGTCAAGGTTCCAGGCGTCAACCATCTCCTCGTGCCGGCGAAGACGGGCGAGGTCGACGAGTACGCGCAACTCGGCAGCGTCGCCGTTAGCGAGCAGGTCAGCGATCCGCTGATCGGCTGGCTGAAGAAGACGCTGACGCCGGCGCGCTGATCCGATAGAGCGCAATCCCCCGATCCGACGCGACCTGAAACACGCCAGGCATCTCCGCCAGCCGCGACGGCACATCGTCTCCGTAGGCGCCGAGCTGCACGAACAGGTGCGTGACGCCGCGCTGCCGCAGCCAGGCGAGAGAGGCCGCCGAGGGGAAGCCGGCGAGCGCGTCCGCTGTCTCGTAGTAGCTGGCAGGTCGATAGCCGCTGTACCCGTTCAGCATCGGCCGCCAGTGCCGTGTCGAGCTCAGCATGTAGCCAGCCTGCTGGAAACCGGCTGACGCGGTGTAGAACGGCACTTCGACGACAACGGCGTCGTGGTCGTCTTTCAACAGATCGTAAATGTGCGGGATGCCGGTGAAGCGCACGAGCTCGAGCGGTGCGGACAGCGGCTCGACGAACAGGGCGCAGAACACCGCCGCCGCAACGGGACGCCATGCGCGCATGCCGGCGATCGCGCGCAGCTCCATCATCCCGTAGCCCGCCACGATCGCGAGCCCGACGAGCGCGATGTAGCCGAACGACGAGACGACGCGGACGACCCTGAAGAGCGGGACGTACGTGAAGAGCACCGAGTACCCGGGCACCTTCGGTCCGAACGACAGCAGCAAACCGCACACGAGCAGCGCCAGGCCGAGGCGCGCCCGCCGATCGCGAAAGGCGACCCCTCTAACGATTGCCACGAGCGCGAGCAGGACCGCGGTCACCCCCGGAAACAGCGCCGAGGGGCTGTCGAACCAGCGGTGACTCCAGAGACCGTAGTGCAGCTGCGACGGCGAAGCGAGGTAGCTGCCGAGCGTCGCGGCCAGGTTGCGTGCGTCGTCGAGCGACCGTTCGAATCCCTGTTGCTCGTGCGTCCAGAGATAGGGGAGCAGGAAAGGGACCGTCATCGCCGCGGCGACGACGGCCGCGAGCAGGACGAGCGGAACGACTCTGCGAAAGCGGGATCCGGCCCACTCGCTCGCGCGCGCGATCACCGCCGCGCTGACGGCACTGAACGTGAACACGAGAAGGTACACCGACGTCAGCGACTGGAGTGCGACCGCGGCGCCGAACAGGAGCGCGTGCTTGACGCGCTCCTCGCGCAGCAGCAGGTCCCAGGCGAGCAGCGCCACCGGCAGGAACTCGACGTGCAGCGCCTGCATGTGCGGCAGGCGCGTGAGGATGTTCGAGTTGAACGCGAACAGGATGCCGGCCGCGATCGACGCCGGCATGTCGCCGGTCCAGCGCCGCATCACCCAGGTCATCACGAACCCGTTCAGGGCGAAGCCGGCGATGACGAGCAGGTTGTAGACCAGCACCGGCGACAGCCCGGACCAGAGCAGCGGCGCCGCCATTGCCGCCTGGACGATCATCGACTCCGAGTACGCCAGCGTGTAGCGTTCCGGGTAGAAGATGTTGGCGTCGAACAGGTGAAGCGGATCGCGCACCGCCTGGTGAGCCACCCACGAGAGCGCCCATTCGTTGAGCACGGTGTCGGCGTTGTCGTTGCGCGACAGGTGCGCCGGGTCGCTCGCGAGCGGCCAGGTCTGCACCACCGTCATCGCGAGGAACAACAGGAACACGGCAGCCATCGGATGACGCCGCGCGCCGCCGTACACGGCGCTCTTGTTCCGGAACGCGATCCAGCCGGCGAGCAGCATGCTCGCCACGATCAGCGCGGCGTCGATCCATCGGGCTGCACGCTGAGCCGCCCACGCGCCGCGTCTCGGCACGAGACGCCAGGAAGGCACCGCTTCCAGCCCGCCTCCACCGGTCGACCAGCGCCAGTCGAACGCGTAGTCGCCGCCCGCCTGCCGATAGTCGATCACGACCGCGTGCAGTCCGGCCGTCAGGTTCGCCGTCGCGCTCTGCGTGAACGTGCCGCGGCTGTCGCCGGTATCGATGAGCGGACTCCCATCGACGACCAGCCTCGCCCCGTCGTCGGCCGTGACGGTGAAGGTGTAGCTTCCCGGTTCGGTGATTCCGAGGAACCCGTACCAGCGAACCCGGAAGGTGCCTGGAGCGATTGGCGGCCATCGCCGCTCGATCGATCCGGTCGACGGCTGCGCGTCGATCGCGCGGATCGACGGCGCCGTCTGCCCGCCTTCGAAGTACTCGACGTTCAGGCCAGGCTCGACGTTCAGCAGGAGGCGCGCAACCGCGAGGCCGACCGCGAGCGTCAGCAGCACGAACGCAACGTGGGGACGCCTGCGCGCGAACGAGCGCGGTGAAGCGGACTCCCCGACCGACGACGACATTCCCTGAAGCTTACTCGTAGCGCAGCGATTCGATCGGGTCGAGGCGTGAGGCCTTGACGGCGGGAAGCAGACCGGCGACGAGGCCGACCACCATCAGGATGGCGGCGCAGGTACCGACCAGGCCGAGCGTCAGCACCAGATGAATGTCCGATACGCGGCTCACATCGTCCATGAGCTCGGCGAGAAACGGACGCGGGCTGAGCAGCCAGACGAGGAAGTACGAGAGCGCGATGCCGATGGCGCCGCCGACGAAGGTCGTGACGAGCCCTTCGAGCAGGAACTGCAGCAGGATCTGACGCCGGCTCGCGCCGAGCGCCTTCCGCACGCCGATTTCCCGCGTGCGCTCCTGCACGTTGACGAACATGATGTTCATGATGCCGACGCCGCCGATGGCGAGCGTCAGCACGCCGATGAATCCGAGCACGAGCTTCAGGCCGTTGACGATGCCGCCGGTGATCTCGCGGGCCTGCGCTGCGCCGAACATGTTGGCGGCGCGCTCGTCGGTCGGATCGTAGTGGTACCGGTTGGCGATGTACTGGCGGACCTGCTTCTCGGCTTTCGGGAACTGTCCTGCCGACACCGACCTCCACACGAAGGTCCCGACCAGGCTCGTGTCCATCAGGCTGCCGCCGGTCGTCCACGGGATGAAGATGCAGTACCTGTCCGGCCTGTTGTAGCTGGACATCTGCACCTTCTCCTGCATGACCCCGATCACTTCGAACGGCTGACCGCCGATCCGGATCGTCTCGCCCACCGCCGGGACCGCGCCGAACAGCTTCCGCTGCACTTCGCTGCCGATGAACGCCACGCGACGGCGAAGGCGCACGTCCTCGTCGTCGAGGAAGCGGCCTCCAGGGAGCGGCCGCTCGCTGCGCATCTCGCCGTAACCGGGAGCGACGGCGCGCACCAGGTGGTTCGATTGCCGGTTGCCGTAGACGACGGGGAACTCCTTCACGAACTCGGGGCTGACGTCGCTCACGAGCGGCAGCTCCCCGATCGCGTTGACGTCCGCGATCGTCAGCCGCACGCGCTTCCCGGCGCGTTCGCCGCCGGCCTGCTTCGAGGTCTGCCCCATCATCGTGACGGCGACGCCGTCCGAAAACGCCCCGGCAAAGCCGGCGTCCAGCGCGCTGCCAAAGCCGTTCCCGTAGGCCAGCAGGACGACGACCGACACGATGCCCCACGCGATGCCGAGCATCGACAGCGCGGCGCGGAACCAGTGGTGGTACAGACCGCTGACCGCCTGCACGACGACGTCTTTCAGGATGGTCGCCGACAGCAGCCGCCGCGACCCGTGGCGTCCGGTCCCTTCCATCTCTACATCTCGAAGCGCAGCGCCTCGACCGGCGTGAGGAACGCGGCGCGCCGGGCCGGGTAGGTCGAGGTGACGATCCCGATCAGGAGGAGCGTCCCGAGCGAAGTGAGCGCTGCGTGCCAGGACACCACCATGCCGGCAAACCGCTCCGGCATCGGCGCCAGGTTGATCAGCTGACAGATCGCGACCGCCGCCAGCATGCCGGCGCCGCCGCTCAGCAACGTCAGGAAGAAGCCTTCCATGAAGAACTGCTGCTGGATGCTGCGCGTCGTCGCGCCGAGCGCCTTGCGCACGCCGATCTCGCGCGTGCGCTCCTTGACCGCGATGAGCATGATGTTCATCAGCCCGATCCCGCCGAGCGCGAGCGTGACGATGCCGACCATCGTGAAGAAGTCGCGCATGCGATCGATCATGCGGCCGAACATCAGCGTCTCGAGCGACGTGTCCCACATCGTCACCGCCTGGTTGTCGGCCGGGTCGAAGCCGTGCCGGCGGGCGAGCACCTCGCGGACATCGACCTCGAGCGGCCACTGGATGTCCTCGATCCGGCCGGTGCGCTCGTTCAGCACACGCGGCAGATCGTCGACGACCCACGCCTTCGGCGCCACGACGATGTCCGACAGGCTTCCGGGCGGTGCGTCCTTCCGCGGCATGTCGCGCATCATCGCGGCGAAGGGGACGAAGATCTTGTTGTTGTCCGGTCCGTTGTAGTTGCTGTCCTGTTCCTTCTTCCGGATCTTCCCGACGACGGTGTACGGGACGCCGTCGAGCATCAGCCGTTCGCCGAGGATGTGGCGCTTGCCGAACAGCTGGTCCGCCATGTCGTAGCCGACGATGGCGAGGCGCGCGACCTGCTCCTCGTCGGTCCAGGTGAACTGACGTCCGTACTCGAGCTCGATCGTCCGGATCTTCTGATACGGCGGCTCGACTCCGGTGACGCGCGCGGAGGCGGCGTTGTAGGCGCTCTTGGCGCGAACCGCTGTGCGTTCGAGCTCGGGGCTGACGACCTCGACCATCGACGCCTCCGCGGCCACCGCCCTCGCGTCGTCGACGGTGAGGAAGATCTGCCGGCCCGCGCGCTCGCCGCCGGCCTGCGTGCTCGTACGTCCGCCCCACACGATGCCGACGTTCTGCCCCAGCTCCCTCAGCACGTGATCGTTGCCGCGCCGGAAACCCTCGCCTGTCGCCGACAGGATGACGACCGAGATCATCCCCCAGAGAATGCCGAACATCGTGAGGAAGCTGCGCAGCCGGTTGGCGCGCAGGTTCTCGATCGACTGGACGAACGCTTCACGCATGGTCCGCCGGCCTATGACGGGAGGACGATCTTGTCGCCGTCCTTGATCCCTTCGAGCACCTGGATGCGGGTGCCGTTGCCGATTCCGAGCGTGACCGGCACCCGGCGCCGGCCGTTCTTCGCAACCGGGTCGACGAGATCGACGAACGCGTTCTTCTGGCTGTCGTAGGCGATCGCCGCCTCGGGGACGATCAGCGCGTTCGGCCGTTCTTCGAGCACGATCTCGGCGTTGGCCGTCATGTTGGCCTTCAGCTCCTTGCCCGGGTTGTCGATCGACACGCGCACTTCGAAGTTCGTCACGTTGTCCTTCTCGACACCCATGGGCGAGATCTGCGTGACGCGGCCGTTGAACACCTTGTCGCGAAACGTCTCGACGCGGATGCGCGCCGGCTGTCCGAGCCGCACGTGCCCGATGTCGGCCTCGTCCACCTTGCCGCGGACGAAGACCTGGTCGATGTCGCCGAGCGTCATGACGAGCGTGGCGTTCGCTCCGAGGTTGAGAATCGAGGAGACGGGGCTGCCGATCTCGACGTCGCGCGTGAGGACGGTGCCGCGAATCGGCGCGCGGATGGTGGCGTTGGCGAGGTCTTCGGCGGCGCGGTCGGCAGCCGCCTTCGCCTGCGCCACCTGCGCGCGCGCTTCCGACACGCGGGCCTGGCTGACCGCGAGCTGCGACTCGGCGGCCCGCCGCCGGTTTTCAGCCACCTCCACCGCGCTGTGCGCATCGTCGAGCGCCGACTGCGCGATCAGGTGCTGCGTGAAGAGCGACTGCGCCCGTTCGTAGGCGCGGCGCGCGAACTCGACGTCCGGCCCTTCCGCTTCCACCCGGTTCTTTTTCAGCTGGGCCTCGGCGCCCTCGAGCGCCGCCTGCGCGGCGAGCAGGTTCGCCTCCGCGCCGCGCACCTGCGCGAGCAGTTGGTCCTTGTCCAGCTCGACGAGCACGTCGCCGGCGTTGACGATGCTGTCGACGTTCACCTCGAGAGCCTTGATGATGCCGTTCGCCTTCGACTTGATCTCGATCTTCGTGATCGGCTCCACCTTTCCGGTCGCGACCACCGAGCGCACCATCGTGCCCCGCTCGGCGGTTGCGAGCTTCGACGGATCGATGTCGACCGATGCGCCGCGGAGCGTGGAGTAGCCGGCATAGGCGACGCCGGCGGCGGCGATGGCGGCAAGCGACAGGTAGACGCGTGTACGGCTGGTTCGTCCCGGCATATGAGAGTTTACGAGCGGGATCCGGATGAAGTTCAACGGTGACGGGGTGGGTAGGGCAGGAAGGACGGGAGGGTCGGGAAGGGCGGGAGGGACTGGAAGGGCGGGAAGGGCGGAAGACGTCAGCGTGATCTTTGCAGAGCCCAGAGCCTATAGCCCAGAGCCTATAGCCGTTGAGAGCGGGAGGGACTGGAAGGGCGGGAGGTTCGGAAGACCTCAGCGTGATCTTGCAGAGCCCAAAGCCTATAGCCCAAAGCCTATAGCCGTTGAGAGCGGGAGGGACTGGAAGGGCGGGAAGGTCGGAAGACGTCAGCGTGATCTCGCAGAGCCCAGAGCCTATAGCCGTTGAGAGCGGGAGGGACTGGAAGGAGCGATCGCGTACATAGCGACGGGTCTTCAGAGCCGTCGGATCTCGTGCGAGCACCTGTCGACGGGGACGATGGAGGGTCGCGGTAAGATGGCGGATCGATGTGGATTCTGCAGAGTTCCGAGGGGGCGACCGAGCCGCTGACCTTTCGCGTATCGCCGGGATCGATCCGGACCGTGGGGCGCGCGTCGATTGCCGACCTGATTCTCGATGCCGCCCTGGTGTCGCGGATTCATTGCCGTCTCGAGGCCAACGAGGAGACGCTCGAAGTGATCGACCTCGAGAGCACGAACGGCGTGTTCGTCAACGGCCGTCGCGTCGCGCGCGCGCATCTCATTCCCGGCGATCGCCTCAAGGTGGGCCGCGTCGAACTGCTCGTCGCCAGGAATTGACGACCAGATCGTCAACGCGCCAAATCGTCAACTCGTCCAATCGTCCAATCGTCAAATTTCCGAGATGTTCCGCAGGAACGGGTTGGTCCGTCGCTCGCGGCCGATCGTGGTGTCGGGGCCGTGTCCTGGATACACGCGGGCCTCGTCGCCGAACGGAAACAGCACCGACCTGATCGAGGCGATCAGCGTCGCGTAATCGCCGCCCGGCAGATCGGTGCGGCCGATCGAGCCGGCGAACAGCGTGTCGCCGACGAACAGATCGAGCCCGCGCTCACCCGGCCGCGCGATCTCGATGCAGACGCCTCCCGGACAATGTCCCGGCGTGTGATGCGGCCGCGCCTCGAACTCGCCGAAGGGGATCTTCTCGTCCACCCCGTAGAAGGAATCGATTGGCGGCAGCGGCGCCATCTCGACGCCGAACAGCTTCCCCTGCTCGGCCGCCGCGCTCTCGTAGAGGAACAGATCGTCGCGGTGCAGGTGCACGGCGACGCCGAGCGCGCGCTTCGCGGCCGGCACGCCCGTCACGTGATCGACGTGGGCGTGCGTCAGCAGGATGTGCGCGATCCCGATCCGCTCGCGGGCGATGAAGTCGAGCAGGCCGTCGACCTCGTCTCCCGGATCGATCAGGACGCCGGCGCGCGTCCTCGGGCAGGCGACCACGAACCCGTTCTTGTGGAACGGAGCGACCGCCTGCGCCTCGATTATGATCACCAGGTGATTCTAGCAATCCTCGACGACCTGCTGTTCACCTCGAAGATCCGCGGCGCCGCGACGCATGCGGGCGTCACCGTCGCGTTCGCGCGCTCCGCCGCCAGCGCGCTGGAGCAGATGCGGACGGCGACACCCGAGCTCGTGATCGTCGATCTGAACAACCCGCGCACCAGCCCGATCGAGACGATCGGCACGATCAAGTCCGACCCGGCGCTCGCGTCGGTGCCGATCGTCGGGTACGTGTCGCACGTCGATACCTCCACGATCCAGGCGGCGCGTGCCGCCGGCATCGACGAGATCCTCGCCCGATCGGCGTTCAGCGGCGGCCTGCCCGAGATCCTCGCGCGCGCCAGGCGCTGAGCGGCCGCCCGCGCGTGAGCGTCCAGACCGACATCCTCCGCCGCAACCGCAACTTCCGCCTGCTGTTCTTCGGCCAGGCGGTCTCGCAGCTCGGCGACTGGTTCAACTCGGTCGCCGTCTTCGCGCTGCTGCTCGATCTCACCGGTTCGGCGACCGCCGTGGCGTGGATGATGATCGTGCAGTTCATGCCGATCGCCGTGATCGGTCCGATCGCCGGCGTCGTCGTCGACCGGGTGGATCGGCGCCGCGTGATGATCGCGACCGACATCCTGCGCGGCGTCTTCGTCCTCGGCCTGCTGCTCGTGCGCACGCGCGAGCAGGTGTGGCTCGCCTACGTGGTGATGGCCATCACCGTATCCGGCTCCGCCTTCTTCGAGCCGGCGCGCACGTCGACGATCCCGAACGTCACCTCGAAGGACGAGCTCATGCCGGCCAATGCGCTGTCGAGCGCGACGTGGGCGGCGATGCTCGCGGTCGGCGCCTCGATCGGCGGACTGGTGACGGCCATCGCCGGACGCGAGATCGCGTTCGTGATCAACAGCGCCTCCTTCTTCCTGTCGGCCTGGTTCATCAGCCGCACCCGCATCGACGCCGTGCCGGGCGGCAGAGCGGCGCGCACCGGATGGCGGGAGCTCACCGGCATCGGCGATCTCGTCGACGGGCTGCGCTACGTCCGCTCGCGCAGCCATGTGGCGGCACTGATGTTCGTGAAGGCCGGATGGGGGCTCGCGGGCGGCGTGCTGCTGCTCCTGGCGGTCTTCGGCCAGCGGATCTTCCCGGTCGCCGGCAGCACCGCGGCCGGCATCGGCGTCCTCTACGGCGCGCGCGGCATCGGCGCCGGACTCGGCCCGCTCGCGCTGCGCTGGATGCTCGGTCAGACGCCGGCGACCATGCGACGCGCCATCGGACCGTCGTACTTCATCGTCGGGGCGTTCTACGTCGGGCTCGGAGCCGCCGGCACGCTGCCTGTCGCGGCGGTGTGCGTGCTGCTCGCGCACGTCGGCGGATCGGTGCTCTGGGTATTCAGCACCGTGCTGCTGCAGATGGAAGTGCCCGATCGCTTCCGAGGGCGCGTCTTCGCGGCGGAGCTGGCGCTCGTGACCCTCACCTCGTCGATCTCGAGCTACGTCACCGGCTACGCGCTCGACGCGCTCGGCTGGTCTCCGCGCGCGCTGGCACTGATGCTCGGCGTCGCGTTCGCGGTCCCCGGCGGGCTCTGGCTGATCATGCTCGCGCGATGGAAGCCTGCCGCCCATCTGGAAGCACCGGTGCCGGTGCACTCGGGGGAGGAGGAGTTGATCGAGGGGAGGATCGGTTGACGTTACACCGGCTTCTTGATCTCGGCCATCGCGCTCTGCACCAGCTGCTTGGCGTCGTTCAACTGCTCCAGCACGAGCGCGATGTCCATCTTCGGCTGGCCGATGAACCGCTCGCTGCGGCAGTAGACGCCATGCTGCCCGACCAGCGCGAGCGAGTCGGTGAGCAGGTCGAGCGCGACGGCCAGGCGGCCGCGCGCCGTACCCATCATCGTCTCGTGCTGTTCGAGCGTGTCGCGATGCTTCTCGAAAACCGACACGTCGCCTACTTCCGCGGCGGCTTCGACGGCCGCAGCTCGATGTAGCTCGCGAGGCTGCGCGGCTCCATTTCGAGCAGCCCGACGACCAGACCGCCGATGTCGGAGGGCGCGGTCTTCCAGTCGGCGCCTTTCGACTCGTCTCCGCCGGAGAACCCGGTCGCAACCGACCCTGGCGCGATCGTCGTCACCTTGATGTCGTCGTGACGGACTTCCTGCATCAGCACTTCGCCGAACGAGTTCAGCGCCGCCTTCGAGGCGCAGTAGGCGCCGCCGCCCGTCAACGCGTTCTTGCCCGCGAGGCTGCTGATGTTGATGATGTAGCCGCCGCCGCGGGACCTGAGGCGCGGGATGGCGGCCGAACAGACGTTGAACACGCCCGTGAGGTTCGTGTCGATCGTCTCGGACCACTGCGCGAGCGTCATGTCGGCGATGCTCACGAACGTGCCGACGCCGGCGTTGTTGATCACGATGTCGAGTCCGCCCAGCACGCTCGCGACCGTCTCGACCCCTTTCGCCACCGCGTCGCGATCGCGCACGTCGATGGCCAGCGCCTCCACCGTGCCGCCCGCCGCCTCGAGCCGCCGCTTCGCGTCGGCGAGGCTTTTCTGTCCCCGGCCGGTGATGGCGACGCGCACGCCGCGCCCGACCAGCGCCTCCGCGATGCCGTAACCGATTCCGCGCGATCCGCCGGTGACGAGCGCCACCTGTCCGCTCAGTTCCTTTTTCATAGCTGCCATTACAATAGCCCACACGCATGATCGACGTCGCCATCGTGGGAGCCGGAGAGCTCGGCGGATCGCTCGCGCACCTGCTCGCCCGCCGCGACATCGTGCGCCGCATCCAGCTCGTCGATCCCGCGGGCCAGATTGCCGCCGGCAAGGCGCTCGACATCATGCAGTCCGGCCCGGTCGAACGCTTCACGACGCCGGTCTCCGGCAGCACCGACGTCAGTCGCGTCGCCGGCGCGGCGGTGGTCGTCGTGGCGGATGCCGCTCGCCCGGCGGAACAGCAGGATCCGCTGCTGGTGCTGAAGCAGATCTCGCAGCTCGCGTCGCGCGCGATCGTCGTGTGCGCCGGCGTCCACGGACGCGACCTCGTCGAGCGGGGCGTTCGCGACCTGCGCTACCGGCGCGATCGGCTGATCGGATCGGCGCCCGAAGCGCTCGCCTCCGCGGTTCGCGCGCTCGTCGCGCTGCAGGTGAACGGATCGGTGCGCGACGTGCACCTCTCGCTGATCGGAATCCCTCCATCGCACCTCGTCGTCAACTGGGGCAATGCGACGGCAGGCGGATATCGGGTGAGGAACAGCATCTCGGAACCGGCACTGCGGAAGCTGGCGGCGCAGCTGCCGGCGCTCTGGCCGCCCGGACCGCACGCGATGGCGCACGCGGCGACCGAAGCGATCGCGTCGATTTGCGACGTTTCGCGGCGGACGTTGAGCTGCTTCGTGGCGCCGGACGGTGACGACCGGAAGACGAGGACCGTCGCGTTGCCGATCCGCCTAGGACCGGCTGGCGTGACGAGTGTCGAGGAACCGACGCTCGACGCAGCCGCGCGCGTCACGCTCGACAACGCGCGTCTGCTCTGAGCCACCCTTCGCCAGGCCGCGGCGACAGACGCAGGTTTCGAAGATGAACGGGACGACGCTTCGGCGGGGATGCGGATTGATGCGGCGGTCGGGGCAACCGGGAACCCCGCGATCGGATACCGACCTGCAGGACCGCAGCCGCCGCGCGACCGTCGATCAAATCCGCAACTCGAGATAGCAAGAACCGAGCCCGTCTGGGACCTTCAGGTCGGCCCTGTGCGAACCCAAAGGTCCGCGGCTACACACAACTGAAAAGCGCCATGAGACGCGTCAGGCGGCCGCGTGGTGCAGCGTCAGGCCGCCGGCGAAGTCGGCCAGCTGCTTCCGAAGGATGAGCCGCCCCCGGTGCAGCCGCGACTTCAGCGTCTGGTCCTTCACGCGAAGCATCGCGCTCGCTTCCTCGGTCGACATCCCCTGGATGTCCCGGAGCATCACCGGCGCCCGGTAAATTGCCGGCAGCGCGAGGATGGCGCTGAAGACACGCTGGCGCAGCTGCTTCCGGAGGACGCGCTCGTCCGCCAGATCGGACCAGTCGGCAATCTCGAAGCGGCCCGGCATCTCGTCGCCCTCGACCGTCGTGAGCGACAGCTCTTCGTGCTGCGTCCGCTGGTACCTGGCGGTCCGCAGGCGCGACATCGCCGCGTTGAACGTGATGCGGTAAATCCAGGAAGAAAGGGCCGCATCGCCGCGGAACGCGCCAATCTTCCGGTACACCTTGTACAGGACGTCCTGCATCACCTCTTCCGCGTCTTCCTTGTTGCGGAGATAGCGGAACGCCAGCTGGTAAATCCTGGATCCGTACGCCTCTGCCAGGTCGCGAAGCGCTGTCTCGTCGCCAGCCTGCAACCGGGAGAGGAGCAGCTCATCCGTGGTCTGCCTCATTCATCCCCTCGCTTGGCATAGAAAACACCGTTAACCTCCAAATTATTCCGGGCATAGAGGTCTCAACGCATCTCGTTGCCTCAATGCCTCATCACGAAGTCACGACGCTCACGAAAACCACGAGAAACCCAAGAATGATCGTCGTGAACCTTCGTGCACTTCGTCCCTTCGTGAAGAAGGATCGTTGGCGCGAGAAGTCCAGCTGAAGCCGGACGCCACGAGCTGATGGGCCGGATGTCCAGCCTTACCGAAAGGCGAGGGCGAGGAGGAGGGTCGGACCCAGGATGCCGGCGACGAGCACGAGCCCCAGCAGAGCGCCGGCAACGGGACGTCCGAAGTTCAGCGTCCATCGCCGGCCGTCGCGGGTCGGCACGAACAGCGCCGGATCCGCCGGGTTCTTGTACAGCTGGCCCAGCCGCCAGTGCGACGGGTCGTACGGACGCGGCTCCGGACGGCCGAGCAGCCGCTGAGCTCGCCAGGCGACGAATATCGACGCCATCCCTCCGGCCAGAGCCCCGAGGTTGTACATCGGCAGGCGCGAACCGCCCGCGGTCCAGAGATGCGACAGCGAGAAGGCGGCGTACGACTGGAACGTCACCCAGACGAGCGCGAGCAGGACGACCGCTTCCGCGGCGGCTCCCGCTGCGCGGACGTCCGCCGCGTCCGCATCGTACCTTCCGTGCGGACGCGACAGCAGCAGCCCGGCGACCGCACAGCCGATCGTGCCGAGCACGACCTGCACGCCGACCGGCGTAAAGACACGCGGCAGCGTCCGGTACTGCCAACCGTTCGGCTCGCCGTACCGGCTGAAGTGAACCGGCAGCAGATCGGGCAACGAGGGGTACTGCAGCAGCAGGAACACCGCCGTCGCGAGAATCACGAGCGCCATCGTCAGCGCCGCCGCGCGCGTCACCACCGTCGGCTCGACGAGACGACGCCGATCGATCATGCCGATGTCGCTCCGGTTGGTACGCCAACGGCCTCGTACGGCGCGCGGCCGAACACGTCGGCGACGTGCGCGACGATGCGATCCTCTACGTCGCGCCGGGACGCGGTGCAGCCGAGCCGGGCGAGCGACGTCACGCCGCGGTCGCTAATTCCGCACGGCACGATCAGCTGGAAGTGCGAGAGGTCGGTCGTGTGGTTCAGCGCGAACCCGTGGCTGGTCACCCAACGCTGGATGCGGATGCCGATTGCCGCCAGCTTCTCGTCGCCGACCCAGACGCCTGTCAACCCCGGAATGCGGCCTGCCACGATCCCGTAATCGGCCGCCACGCGGATCAGCACTTCCTCGACGTCACGGACATACTTGTGCACGTCGCGCCTGTCCGGGTTCAGGTCGAGAATCGGATAGCCGACGATCTGTCCGGGGCCGTGGTAGGTGACGTCGCCTCCACGGCCGGTTTCGAAGACACCGATGTGGCGGGCGGACAGCTCTTCGTCGCTCGCCAGGATGTGCGACCGGCCGCCGTCGCCGCGCACGCCAAGCGTCAGCACCGCCGGGTGCTCGACCAGGAGCAGCTGGTCGTCGATCGCCCCGGTCCGGCGGTGCTCGACGAGCGACCGCTGGAGCGCGAGCGCCTCGTCGTAAGGAATGCGGCCGAGCCGTTGAACGGCGAGACGAACCATGAAATGAATGGATCATCGGCCGATGTCGAATCGATCGTCAATGCCCCGGCTCGTCGGTTGCTCAATCCCGCAATCGTTGCGCGCCAGAGCGGTTTTCGATTCTGTGTAGTGCTCGCCTTCAGGCGGGCCGCAGCAAAGTCCGGCTAAAGCCGGACACTACGTACTACACCGAACGCGAATTCACTCTAAATCGTCAAATCGCTAAATCGCTAAATCGTCAGATGTCCCTCGGGTTCCAGTTCTCGATCTGGTGCTTGATGAGCGCCATGAACTGGTCTCCCACCGCGCCGTCGACGATGCGGTGGTCGAAGGCGAGCGAGAGATACCCCATCAGCCTGATGCCGATCGCGTCGTCGATGACCACGGCCCGCTTCTCGATGGCGCCGACGCCCAGGATGCCGACCTGCGGCTGGTTGATGATCGGCAGGCCGAACTGCGCGCCGAGGCTGCCGGGATTGGTCACCGTGAACGTGCCGCCGGCCACGTCGTCCGGCTTCAGCTGCTTGGCGCGGGCGCGCCCCGCGAGATCGGCAATCGCCTTGCCGATGCCGAGCAGGTTCTTCTCGTCCGCGTTCCTGATCACCGGGACGATGAGCCCCCAGTCGAGCGCCACGGCAATGCCGACGTTCACCTGCCGGTGGTAGGTGACGTTGTTGTTCGCGTCGAGCGATGCGTTCATCACCGGGATCGCGCGCAGCGCATCCACCGCCGCCTTGACGATGAACGCCAGGTAGGTGAGCTTCGTGCCGCTCGCCTCGTACTCGGCCTTGCGCGCCTGACGCAGCTGCTCGACGCGGCTGAAGTTCACCTCGAAGACCGTGTGCACGTGCGCCGAGGTGCGCTTGCTGAGCACCATGTGCTCGGCGATCTTGCGCCGCATGACCGACAGCGGCACCGTCTGTCCGGTCAACCCGGCGCCGGTCGCCGGCGTCTGGCCCGACGGAGCCGCCGGCGCACGTCCGGCCGGAGTCGAGCGCGACGTCCGATCGATGTAGGAGAGGATGTCCTGCTTGGTCACACGGCCGGCGACGCCGGTTCCCTGCAGCTGGCTCAGGTCGACCTGATGCTCCTGTGCGATGCGGCGCACGAGCGGCGATGAGCGCTGGCGGATCCGATCCTCCGGCGAAGGCGCTGTCGGGGCCGCGGGCGCCCCTTCGTTGCGCCGGCTCGTCACCGGCGGCAGCATGACGCCGGACGGAGGCGCGGTCGCCGACGGGGTGCCGTCGCCCTGTGGCAGCGCGGCCGGCGGCGGCGCGGCGTGCTCCGATGTCAGCGGCGTCCGCTCGTCCGGCTGCGCGTCCGCGGACGAGGGGGGCGCGGCGGCTGGTGACGGCTGCGTTCCGGCGGGCGAGATGACGGCAACCACCGAGTTGACCGGGACCGTTTCCCCTTCGCGCGCGCGGATCTCGGTCAGCACGCCGGAGGCCGGCGACGGGATCTCGGCGTCGACCTTGTCGGTGGAGATCTCGAAGAGCGGCTCGTCGCGATCGACGCTCTCCCCCACCTTCTTGATCCAGCGGACGATCGTCCCTTCGGCGATCGACTCGCCCATCTGCGGCATCAATACGTCGCTGGCCATCGTTGTCGTCTCGAGTCTATCGTCGCCGCCCCTACGTTCTCACGTGGGATCACAGGTGAATCGCCGCGCCGTGGGTCGCGTGCGCCGCCTCGCCGACCGCTTCGGCCATCGTCGGGTGCGCGTGAATCGTGCGAATGAGCTCTTCGACCGTCGACTCGAGCCGCAGCGCGAGGGTCGCCTCGGCGACGAGCTCGGTCGAGCGCGGTCCGATCATGTGCACGCCGAGAATCTCGTCGTACTTCTTCTCGGCGACGATCTTCACGAATCCTTCGGTCTCGCCTGCCATCTTCGCGCGGCCGAGGACGCCGAACGGGAAGGTGCCGACGCGGACGTCGTAGCCGCGCTCGACCGCCGCGCGCTCGGTCAGGCCGACGCTGCCGATCTCGGGATCGCAGTAGGTGCAGGCGGGCACGTGGTCGTAGTTGATCGCGTAGGTCTCGTGGCCGGCAATCCGCTCCGCGACGACGATCCCCTCGGCCGACGACACGTGCGCGAGCTGCGGGTGCGGCCGATCGGCCAGCGCGATCACGTCTCCGAGGGCGGAGATGCCGGCCACGTTCGTCCGGTACATCGCATCGACCTTGATGTACCCGCGATCCATCTCGACGCCGAGCTTCTCGATGTCGAGGCCGGTGGTGACCGGGCCGCGGCCCGTCGCGACGAGCAGGTAGTCGGCGCGCAGATCCTTCGTCGAGCCGTCGGGCAGCGCCGCCTGGATGTCGACGCCGCCGCCGGTCGCCTTCGCGCTGGTCACCTTCGTGCCGGTGAGCGCGGCAATGCCCTTCTTGCGGAACGACTTCTCGAGCTCCGCCGAGACCGCCTCGTCTTCCACCGGCACCAGGCGCGGCAGCAGCTCGATGATCGTGACCTCGCTGCCGAAGCTGCGGAAGATCGACGCGAACTCGACGCCGACGGCGCCGCTGCCCATGATCGCGATCGACGTCGGCACCGCCTTCATGTGGATCGCCTCGTCGCTCGTGATGATCCGCTCGTGGTCGATCGTGATCCCCGGCACGCCGCGCGGCGACGATCCGGTGGCGACGATGATCTCGCGGCGCGCCTTCAGCGTCTGCGTGTCGCCTTCGAACACCTCGACGCCGCCGTTGCCCGTCAGGCGCGCGGTCCCCTTGATCCAGTCGATCTTGTTCTTCTTGAAGAGGAACTCGACGCCCTTGGTGAGCCCGGTCACGATCTTGTCCTTGCGGGCGTTGACCTGCTTCATGTCGATGCCGACCTGGACCGCCCCGCCGTCGCCGATCGTGACGCCCCACTCCTTCGCGGCCCGGACGATCTTCAGGGCGTGCGCGTGTTCGAGCAGCGCCTTGGTCGGGATGCACCCCCAGAGGAGGCAGGTGCCGCCGAGCGACTTCTGCTTCTCGACACAGGCTACCTTCAGCCCGAGCTGCGCCGCGCGGATCGCGGCCACGTATCCGCCGGTGCCGGCGCCGATCACGATGACGTCGTATTCGTTGGTCATTTCTTCAGGGAGGAGAGAGGAACGAACGATGTTGTGGAGGCCGCCCGCGGCGCGGCCGGCTCGTCGAGCGGATCCGCGTCGACCATGCCGGTAACCGCTTCGAGCCGATCGGCGCGCACCTTGAGCTGCCCGATCTCGTAGCGCAGATCCCAGTAGGATTCCGCCAGCCGTTCCGCGCGTTTTCCGGCGCGGCCCGCGCGGAGCAGGGCGAGCACGGCGGCCAGCAGCGACACACCGGCTGCGATCAGGGCAAGGGTCAACAAAACCGGTACGTTAACGAACGGCTTGCAACAGTGTCAACCGCCTGCGACAATACCGACCTCCCCGCGCCGTTCCATGAGTCTGAAGCCCAAAACGGTCCTCGTCGTCGCCGATGACGAAGGGCTCCGGGACCACCTCAGCTCCCTCCTGAAGCGCGAGTTCCGGGTGCTTCGCGTGGCGAGCGGCGAGGCCGCGCTGTCGCTCCTGCACAAGGACGAAGTCGACCTCGTGCTCCTCGACGTGCAGCTGCCGGGCATCTCCGGCTTCGAGGTGCTGCAGATCGTCAAGGAGAACTCCGGGCTCGTCGAAGTGGTGATGATCTCCGACGTCAGCGAGATCGACACCGCCGTCGAAGCGATCCGCCACGGCGCCTACCACTACGTCACGCGGGACATCGATTCGGAGCAGCTGCGGTCGATTGTCCGCAACGCCAGCGAGCGGCAGGACCTGAACCGCCAGGTGATGACGCTGTCGGCGCAGCTCCTCGAGGAATCGGGCCGCGAGTTCATCGTCGGGCCGAGCCGCATGACGCGCGACATCATCGACCTGGTCCACAAGATCGCGAAGCTGTCGGCGACGGTGCTGATCCTGGGCGAGAGCGGCACCGGCAAGGAGCTGCTCGCGCGCCTGATCCACCGCGAGTCGGGCGATCCCGAGGCGCCGTTCATCCCGGTGAACCTCGCCGCGATTCCCAAGGAGCTGGTCGAGAGCACGCTGTTCGGCCACGAGAAGGGCGCCTTCACCGGCGCGATGCGGCAGCAGATCGGCAAGTTCGAGCTGGCGGCCAACGGGACGCTGTTCCTCGACGAGATCGGCGACCTGCGCCTCGATCTGCAGTCGAAGCTGCTGCGCGCGATCCAGGAGGGCGAGATCGAGCGCGTCGGCGGACAGAAGCCGATCAGGACGCACTTCCGGCTGATTGCCGCCACCAACGTCGACCTCGAGAAGGCGGTCAAAGAGGGGCGGTTCCGCGAGGACCTCTTCTACCGGATCAACGTCATCCCGATCCGGATGCCGCCGCTGCGCGAGCGATCGGAGGACATCCCGCAGCTCGCCGAGTTCTTCCTCGATCGCTACAACAAGCGCTTCCACAAGCGCATCCTCGGCATCACCGAGCCGACCATGGCGATGCTGAAGAAGTACTGGTGGCCGGGCAACATCCGCGAGCTCGAGAACCTGATCGAGCGGCTCGTCGCCGTGAACGAGAAGGAGTTCATCGGCGAGGAGGATCTGCCGCTCGAATTCCACTTCGCGCAGCTCGAGCCGCAGGGGCACCGCAGCGGGAGCCTCTTCGAGGACGCGACGAACACCTTCGAGCGCAATTTCATCCTGCGCGCGCTCGAGAAGTGCGGGTGGAACGTGACCGCGACGGCCGAGTACCTCGGCGTGCCGCTCAGCACGCTCAAGTACAAGATGGATCGGCTCGAGGTGCGTCAGCTCGCGCGCCGCATCCGCGGCGTGTGAACCGGCTGGCTTCGCGATGAGACGCGCTGCGAAGAGATGAAGATGTGAAGATGAGTGTCCGGCGAGGGAGCGCAGCGGCCTCGACGTGAGGGCCGCCGCGCTGCTCTCCACCGCGGAGTGCGCGGAACGACGAGTGGGGAGCGTGTCGGGAGCGCTGCTTACTTGCGGGGAAGGACGGCGTCCTTCAGCTGCTTGGTGATCCGCGCCTTGACCACGGTCTTCGCCGGGATCTTGATCGCTTCTCCGGTCGCGGGATTGCGGCCCATCCGCGCCTTCCGCTTCTGCACGACCAGCTTCACCATGCCGGGGAGCACGAACTCGCCCGACTTCTTCAGTTCCTTCTCGGCGAGCTGCGCCAGCTCGTCGAAGAACTCGCGGGCCTGCGTGCGCTTGACCTCGAACCGTTCCGCGAAGTGCGAGAACAGCTCGGACTTGCCCATCCTGCGGGCATCAGCCATGTTGCGTCTCCTGTCTGAGAGTTGCGCGTCAATCGGTGGACCGTCGATCACGCGCGCGCGGCGACGATCGCGGTGTTGCCGTGGAAATTGGCGGTATGCTAACGCGCATTTTCCGCCACTGTCAAACGCTGATCGCGCGAAAACCGCGAATTTCCTGAGAGAATGTTAGAATTTCGTCGTATGTCAAGCTCGGCGACGCTCGAGACCTTCCCGAACCCGCGCCCCCAACGCGACTTCGAAATCACCATCAGCTGCCCTGAGTTCACATCGGTGTGTCCGAAGACCGGACTCCCCGACTTCGGCGAGATCCGGATCACGTACGTGCCCGACGAGACGTGCGTCGAGCTGAAGTCCCTGAAGTACTACTTCCTCGAGTTCAGGAACCGCGGCATCTTCTACGAAGCGGCCACCAACCAGATCCTCGACGACCTGGTGGCGCTCCTCGCCCCGCGGCGCATGACCGTCGTCGGCGACTTCTCGGTCCGCGGCGGCATCAAGACGGTCGTCACCGCCTCGTACGAGAAGCCGGCGTAGGCCCGTTCCAGCCGCTGGCACCCGGCCCCATGCCCGATCGATCAGACGAGGAAGACGCGACCGTCGTCCCGATCGGACCCGAGCTGGACCTCCACAGTTTCCAGCCGCGCGACATCCCGTCGGTCGTGGAGGAGTACGTTCGCGAGGCGGCCGCCGCCGGCATCTCGCCGGTGCGCATCGTCCATGGACGCGGACGCGGGGTGCAGCGGGCAATCGTGCAGCGCATCCTCGCGACGCATCCGCAGGTGCGCGCCTTCCGGGACGATACCGACTCGCACCTGGGCGCGACGGTTGCGGAGCTCCAGACCTGAGAAATCGCACGCGACGCCTCTGATATCATGCGCCGGTGATGCTGCGCCGGGCGCGCGCCCTCCTGCTGGGCGCCCTGCTGTCGATCCCGTCGACCGCGGCCGCCCAGATCCTCACTCCTGAAGCCCATTTCGGTTTCCGCCTCGGAACCGATCGACGTCTTGCCTCCGCCGATGCCATCGAGCGGTACTTCACGCTGGTCGCGTCGCAGAGCGATCGCGTCCAGCTGCTCGACCTCGGGCGGAGCACCGAGGGGCACGCGATGCTCGCGGCGGTCGTGAGCGCACCGGAGAACATCCGCTCGCTCGATCGGATCCGCGCGACCAACCTGCGGCTGAGCGATCCGCGGACGCTCGAACCGGACGAGGCGCGGCAGCTCGCGAGGACCCAGCCGCTCATCCTCGCCATCGGCGCGAGCATCCACGCCTCCGAAGTCGGTGCGACGCAGGCCGCCAGCGAGCTGCTTCACGATCTCGCCGCCGCCTCCGACCCGGCGACGCTCGCGCTGCTGCAGAACGTCGTCGTCGTGATCATCCCGTCGCTCAATCCCGACGGACAGCGGATCGTCTACGACTGGTACGAGAAGACGCGCGGCACGCCGTACGAGGGCGCGCCGATGCCGTGGCTCTATCACAAGTACGCCGGGCACGACATCAACCGCGACGCGTTCATGATGAACCTCGCGGAGAACCGCAACCTTGCCCGGTTCCTCTACGGCGACTGGCACCCGCAGGTCTTCCTGACGATGCACCAGATGGAGGAGAACGGGCCGCGCTTCTTCGTGCCGCCGAACACCGACCCGATCGATCCGAACTCCGACCCGCTCATCTGGCGATCGGCGGCGCTGCTCGGCGGGGCGATGGCGCTGCAGCTGCAGCGCGACGGCCGCTCGGGCGTCGTCTCGAGCGCGAAGTACGACTACTACTGGCCCGGGTTCGAGGATTCGGCGCCGATCGGCCACAACACCGTCTGCCTGCTGACTGAGGCGGCAACGGTCGACATCGCCTCGCCGGTGATCGTGCCTGCCACCGAGCTGCGCGCCGGCTTCAAGGGGCTGGCCGATTACCGGCCGCAGATCAACTTCCCCGATCCGTGGCCGGGCGGCCGCTGGACGCTGCGCGACATCGTCGACTACGACCTCAGCGCCGTGCGGGGGCTGCTGTTCGCGGCGAGCGCCTATCGCGAACAGCTCGTGCAGAACTTCTACGACCTCGGCCGCCGCGCGGTGCAGAAAGGGCGCGACGGCGGACCGTTCGCCTTCATCGTCCCGCAGGATCAGTACGACCCGGCGACCGCCGCGCGGCTCGAGAGCCTGCTCCTCGCGGGCGCCGTGGAGATCCATCGCGCCATGGAGCCGTTCCGCGCCGACGGCGAGCCGTACCCGGAGGGCACCGACATCATCTTCATGGCGCAGCCGTACCGGGCGTATGTGAAGACGCTGCTCGAGCGTCAGAGCTATCCCGCGCGGCGCAGCGCGCCGAGCGGGACACCCGAGCGTCCGTACGACGTCGCCGGGTGGACGCTGCCGCTGCAGATGGGGGTCAAGGTGATCACGATCGAGCGCCGGTTCGAGCCGCCGTCGCTCACGCGATTGACGGAAGCGGCGATTCCCGCCGGCGCCGTCTGGGGCGAGCGGAAGCCGTCCTGGTGGGTCGTGGACGCGCGCGGCAACGGCGCCGCGCTCGCGGTGAACCGTCTCGTCGCCGCTGGTGCCGCGCCGTCATGGACGCTCGGCGGCATCGACGGATCCGGTTTTCACTACGGGCCCGGCTCGCTCGTCGTCCCTCACTCGAAGAACGCGGAGCCGGTGATTGCGGGGATCGCGGCCGAGCTGGGGCTGCGCGTCGAGGGGATGAAAGGCAAGCTCCCCGGAAACCTGCAGCCGATCGGCCGCTCGCGCGTGGCGGTCTACAAGCCGTGGACCGCGAGCATCGACGAAGGGTGGACGCGCCTCGTCCTCGACCAGTACGAGTTCACGTACGCGACGCTCACCGACCAGCAGGTGCGCACCGGCAACCTGCGTTCGCAGTTCGACGTGATCGTGCTGCCCAATCTGCCGGGTGATTACCTGACCGCCGGTCCGAGCGGCGAGGTGCCGCCCGAATTCGCCGGTGGTCTCACGCCGCTCGGCGTCGACAACCTGCGCGCCTTCGTGCGCGCCGGCGGCACGCTCGTCTGCCTCGGCGCATCGGGCAGCCTGGCAATCGGCGCGTTCGACCTCCCGGTGCGCGATCTCGCGAGCGACGACGAGCGTCTCTTCGTGCCGGGATCGATCGTGCGGCTCGATCTGGATCCGAAGCAGCCGCTCGCCTTCGGCATGCCGCAGGAGACCGCGGCGTTCTTCGCCTTCAGCTCGGTCTTCGCGTCGGCGTCGGCCGCCGGTCCGACCGCCGCGTACGCCGACCCCTCGCTCGCCGCCGGCGTGCGGACGATCGCGCGCTACGGCAGCGAGGATGTGCTCCTCAGCGGGTGGCTCGAAGGCGAAGACCGCATCGCCGGCCGCGCCGCCGTCGTCGAGGCGCCGATCGGCGAGGGGCGGGTGGTGATGTTCGGCTTCCCCGTCCAGCACCGCGGGCAGTCGCTCGCGACGTTCCGTCTTCTCTTCAACGCGCTGTTCACCTCGCCGCAGGCCGCCGGCAGGAAGTAGTCACTGGAGCTCGTCGTCTGCAAAGGGTGTGCGGCAGGGCCTGCCGTTCTCGTACAGCTGCAGGTTCTCCCTGATGTGACGCTCGACCGCCGGAAGCCCTCTCGTGGTCGCCGCGATCAACGCCGAGCGCTGGACGTCCACGGCTTCCTGGTACCGTCCTATTTCGGCCAGTGCCATGGCGGCCGTTTCCGCGAGCTCGATCGTCTGCTCGCCTTTCATCATCTGGTCGACCAGCGACAGCGCGCGGCGGCCGTCGCGCACGCGATCGTCAGGCGCCGCGGCCAGCAGCCGCGCGAGGGCGTGGCTGAACATCGGATGTTCAGGATGAACGTCATGCGCCTCGCCCAGTCGACGCAGTGCATCCTCGTACCGATGCAGGCGGACGAGCGCCATGGCGCGCCCGAGGGCCGCGTCGGTGTTCGTCGGGTCGACGTCGAGCGCTCGGGTGTACTGGGCGAGCGCCTCCTCGTGACGAGTCATGCGTCCGAGCGTCTCGGCCAGCCGGATACGCGCCTCGACATAACCTGGCTGGTACGTCAGCGCCGCGTTGAAGTGCTCGATCGCTTCGGCGTAGCGGGAGCTGTCGCTCAACAGGAGGGCAAGACTGTAATGTGACTGCGTGTAATCCGGCGCGGTTCGCAGTACTTCCTCGAACTGCGCCATCGCGCCCGAAACATCACCCAGCTGGAACAGCGCCGTCGCGAGGCGATGGCGAAGGGACGGATCGTGCGGTGCGAGCTCGAGCCCACGCCTGAAGTTGGATGCGGCCGCCTCCCAGTGTCCCGCCTGCAGTTCGGCCCCGCCGCGCACGTTGTACGCCTCGGCGCTCTCGAGCATGCCGTCGATCTGCCGCATGAGCGGATCGGGCGGCCGGACCTCGACGTCTCCCTGCTGCGCCAGGTGCGCCTTGGCGCCGTTCATGTCGCCGAGGCCCCGGTAGGCCAACGCGAGGGAGTACTGAATCTTCGTCGCGCGCGGATCAAGACCGAGCGCCCTGGTCAGCCGGTCGACAGCGGTGCGGTAATCCCGCGTCGCCAGCGCCGCCCGCCCTGCGCCGGCCCAGGCGGCGGCACTCGAAGGGTCGCGGGCCACGGCCCTGGCGAACACGCCGTCGGCGACGTCCGGATGGCCGGCCGCGAGATGCGCCTCGCCAAGCCAAACCATCGTGGCGACATCGTCGGGCATCAACTCCCATGCACGAGCGAAGGAGGCGATCGACTTCTCGACCGGCCCCTTGGCCTTGTAGAGGTGACCGAGGTAGTAGGGCCAGCGCGCGTCGGTGGGAGAGAGTACCTGCGCGTTCAGGTAACACGTCTCCGCCGCATCGAGGAAGCTGGCGGCCATCAGGAGCTTGCCTGCTTCTCCGTACGCAACACCAAGATCGGCGCGGGCCGTATCGCCCTTGCCGAACAGCGTCTTCAATGAGGAGACGCGCTGCTCCATCTGAGCGCGCACCGGTCCTTCCATGCGCGACAGATCTGGCCACATCACCGGCTGCAGCCCAAGCCCGGACGGCGGTTCGACGATGGTGCCGGCAGACTGCGGCATGATCGTTGTCGACTCTGACCTGTCCTTCGGCGAATTGCAGGCCATCGTGCACGCGCACACGAGAAGTGCCGCTCCGGCGCGACCGAGGCGCCGCAGATTCACCGCGCGCGTCCCGTGCCTCGCGTCAACACGGTCCATCGGTCGATCGGCAGCGTCGTCCATTCTTCCGTCACACCGTCAGGCCAACTCACTCGGACAGTCGGCGCTTCCGACGATTCTCCAAGGCCGACGAGCACCCTCGGGTCGTTCGCCGATGCATAGCTCCCGTCGGCTCGCGTGCGCCGCCAGAGCGTGGGTCCCGTCTTTTGCACGACCTGTATTTCAGCTCCGACGACAGGGCGCGCACGGCAGCTCGATGGACCGCTGCCCGCGACAGCTCCGGCGGGCCGTGCGGAAGCCTCGATCGCCTCCGAACCCGAAACGCACATGGTCAACGACACGCCGAGCCAGTGCTGCCGGTTTCCGACCTCGTTGATCAGCAACTGCGCGGGCCCATGAATGATGTTGACGACGACGTCGATGTCGCCGTCGTTGTCGATGTCGCCAACCGCAACGCCGCGGCTCACGCGGGCACGTTCGAAAACGTCGCCCGCCTGGGTGCTCACATCGTCGAACGCCTTGCCGTGCAGATTCCGGAACAGCCGGTTGTGCTCGTCGTAGGGGAACGTTTCGCTCAGCCTGGCCTGCTGTGCCTCGATGGATCCGTTCGCGACGAAGAGATCGAGCCAGCCGTCGTTGTCGAAGTCGAGCCAGGCGGTGCCGAAGCCGGTGTACCCGATGCTCGATGGGCCGAGCGTCGAGGCGCTGCTGCGATCTTCGAAGAGCCCCGTGCCGTCGTTGACGTACAGGTCGTTCCCTTCCGTGGGCAGATTGGTGACGAAGAGATCCTCATCACCATCATTGTCAGGATCTCCCGCGTCGACACCCATGCTGCCTTCTGCGTCTCCGTCGGCGCTCAAGGCTGCTCCCGACAGGATACCGGCGTTCCGGAAGGTGCCGTCGCGCTGATTGCTCCAGAGCAGGTTTTCCCTGCCGTCGTTGGCAACGTAGATGTCGGGCCACCCGTCGCGATCGAAGTCGGCAACCGAGACACCGAGCGCGGGACCGAATGGACCGCCTTTCAACGCGGCGGCGGTGACGTCCTTGAACGTCCCGTTGCGCTCGTTGTGATACAGGCGGTCGGCCTGCGGGGTGTACACGGCAGGCGTGCAGTAGTCGCGCCGTCCGGCGAGGCTGGTACACGGCTTGTCCAGCTCCACGGTGTACTGCACGTAGTTACCGACATACAGATCGATCCATCCGTCCCTGTCGTAGTCCACGAACGCCGCGGACACGCTCCACTCCCGCCCGGCTGCGCCGCTGGTTCGTGAGACATCGCGGAACGTACCGTCGCAGTTGTTGCGATAGAGGCGATTGGGACCGAGGTTCGTGAGATAGAGGTCGACGCAGCCGTCATTGTCGAAGTCTCCGGTGGCAACACCCATCTCGTAGTCATTGCGCGTATCGATGCCGCTCTGGTCAGTGACGTCAGTGAAGTGAAGGACCCGCTCGCCGCCAACGCCGACGCGGGTGTCGTTCCGGTACAGACGGCCGCGCGGCGGAAGCGACCGGGGCGCAATCGTCGCATCACCGGCCGCTCCGCTGCCGAGCATCTGCCCCTGGGCGAAGTAGACATCGAGATCGCCGTCGCCGTCATAGTCGAACAGGCCAACGCCGCCCCCGAGCATCTCCGGAAAATAGAAGCGTCCGGACATGCCGTTGAAGTACGCGAAGTCTATTCCCGACGCTCTGGCTCGATCGACGAACCAGTCATCTGCATCAGGCGGATCCGTCGCGTCGACGGGGCGCGAGATCTGGGCCGCCTGGGCACGAGGATAAGAGGATGCATCGCGACAGGCGGCCAGCGTCACGATCGCGCCCAACGCGAGCGCGAGCCGGACGCGGCGACCTGCACCCGATTGGCGGCTCATCGCCTGACTGATCGAATCAGCGTCATGGATGTTCGATACGATCGGAGCGGCGATCGCTCCGGTATACCTTCCGATCCCGGTACAGCGCGAGCCTTGCTCTTGCGGCTCCCAGCGTGTCGGCATCGGCATGGCTTCCGAGGAGCGCGATCGTGCGCTCCTCGATTGACGCCGCGCGCTCGAACTGGCCGGTGGCGGCCAGAGCGGCGGCCAGTACATCCAGCGCCGTGGCGTCCTGTCCTGACGTCCTCGCCGCCACGCGCTGCGCCAGTGCGACCGCCATGCCCGGATTCCGGATTGCCGCGTCGGGTGATGTCGCGAGAAGCCATGCGAGCTGCGTCTGAGCCCGGGCCGAGTCCGGGTCGCTCTCCAGCACGCGCCTGAAACGTTCGACGGCAAGCACATGCTCGCCTCGCGTCTCGTGCATCACGCCGAGCGAGAAGTTGGCGTCAGCATGCGATGGCTCGAGCTCCACGCTTTTCCGGTACTGCCCCATCGCTTCATCCAGCTGACCGTTCCGTTCGAGTACCGCACCCAGGTTGTAGTGCGCCTCCGCGCTCGATGGCCATCGGCGAACTCCCTCGCGAAACCAGTCGAGTGACTCCTGATGCCTGCCGTCCGCCCACATCGCCAGGCCGAGACCGTAGTGGGCGGCAGCGTAGTCAGGATCGAGCCGCAGCACGTAGCGGAACTCCTCTTCCGCCCGTTCGAAGTTGCGCGACTGCAGCAGGGCGTATCCGAGGTTGTGATGCGCCTCCGCGTCGTTGGAGCGCAGCTCCACCGTTCGACGGAGCGCCGGCAGCGCGTCGATGGGGCGTCCCGCCTCCAGTAACGCCGCGGCCAGTTTGCGATGACCATCGAAATCGGCAGGCTCGCTCTCCGTGAATTCCCGGTACCGTGCGATTGCCTCTTCCAGACGCCCCTGGGCCTTCAGCGAGTCGCCCCTCGCCAAGGTCGCCTGTTCACCCGTCAACATCTGCATCGTCACGAACAGGCCGGCCCAGATCGCCATGTAGGCCAGATTGCGCTTGCGGGACGTCAGCGCCCGGCCCAGCAGGGCAGGATCGAACTTCTTCAGCCAATCGGACTCCGCCGCCTTGTCGATCAATTGAATCGCCAGATTGAGCAGTGGGACCGGCAGCAGCTTGTCGTAGAACGACGGCAGTCCGAATTTATCCAGCAGCGCGAAAAGCGCCAGCACGCTCGAGCCGTACAGCACGCCGAAGACCAGGCGCCCAAGTTCGGTCCTCGGCGACGTGGACGGATCGGTGAAGAGAAGATGCATCCCGAGGAAGATCGCTATCGGAAATGGCAGCTCGACGAAGTACTGCTGCCCCGTGACCAGCAGATATGCCAGGCAGAAGGCGTACAACGTGGCAACGGCCGCAAGGGTCATCCGGACGACGCCGAACAGGAGCTGCCCCGGGAGCGAGACCAGGAAGATGAACGCGTAGATATAGGGCGGGTTGTACTGTGTCGTCGCGATTTCCGGTCCCCACGTCATCCCGGTGCTGCCGGTCAGGAGCAGGGCCAGGGAGAACACGGACAACGTGAAGGAGGACGGGTTGAAGATGTGCACCCGCCGGCCGTTCTTGGTCCAGCGGATGAATTCCTTGGCGGCAAGTCCCACCGCCACCAGCAGGAATTGCAGGTAGAACCAGTCAGCCTTGAACCACAGGAACAGGTTCGTGCTCAGGATGATCGGGAACGGTCCGAATCCAAGCGTGTACGTGTCGCGCCGCGACCACGTCAGCAGCGCGTCGAACGCATAGGCGAACAGCAGCTGGGCGGCGATCAGCGGCGCCGCCTCGACAACCTCGTGCCAGTAGAAGCTCCAATAGATCAGGATGCTCAGGTGGGCACAGGCCTGAAGGTAGTGCTGGGGCCGAAGTACGACGTCTATCGTGAGGGTGCGCGCGCGGAGCTGTGCCTCGACAAACACTGCCGCGTCGAGCGCTAGAATCGCGGCGGCGGCGCCCCAGAAGGACCACCATAGAGTCGGGTGCGATCGGATACCGGGCAGAAATGCGAGCAGGACGAGCGCGAGGGCGAAACCGCACGGCAGCGACAAGGCCCGTACGGACGGCTTCGATACGGTCGTCGCGTCTGCCCGCTGCATGCCTGTCGGCGTAATCAGCGCAGTTCGATCCATGGGAGTCGAGGCCCTGACGCTTGCTGGCGCACGCGATCGGGACGAGTGCCTGATGAAGCGGTCACCAGGCACTCGTCGATCGATGTCAGAACGTGAACTCTCCGCTGAACTGGAAGAGGCGCGGATCAATCACGGTATTCGGCTGCAGCCAGCGCGCATCGAACGTGGAGTTGATCGCGGTAATCGCGCTGCTGTTCAGCGCGTTGTACGCATCGAGATTGAGCTGTAATCTCCGCTTCGTTCCCAGCCTGAAGATCTTGCTGACACGCAGGTCGAGCCGATTGATCCGGCCTTCGAAGAACGTGTTCGGCGCGACGAGCGGCACCAGCACCGTTCGTGCGCCCCCGGCCAGGTTGCGTCCGAGCGACGACGCCACTTCCTCGTTGGTGGCGTTGTAGTTCGCCTCGTACGGCACTCCGGGCAGGCTCTGCAGCGCTCCCGCGATGACCACGTCACCCGGCATCGGGAAGCTCCCGTTCATCTTGATCTGCGTCAGACCCTTGAACGGGTTGACCACGTGACAGTTGACGAGCGCCTGTGGACTGTCGACAACGAAGCAGGTGTCGATCAGCGTCCGGCCGGTGTCGACGCCGCCTCCGATCCTGGCGCCGTGAGGCAGGCGCGCGTCTATCGAGAAGTCGATGAAGTGATTGCGATACGTCGGATTGCCGAAATTCTTCGTCGGCGACACGACGCTCAGGTTCTGGCCGTACTTCGCCGGGTTGATGTCGTACAACCCGCACACCTGATAGCCACCCCCGTCGGGCAGCCGCGGATCTCTCGGTGCGGTGATGCAGAACGGATCGTAGTCGTCAGGGGTGACCAGCGTGTTGTCGGTGACGCGGTTCTTGGTGGTGGTGGTCGAATTCCGGTAGTACCCGCCCGTGTTGAAGAAGTAGCCCACCGAGGTCGAGATGCTGGCGGTCAGCTGGTGTTGCACTTCGGTCGAGATATCCCAGTTGGAATCTCGAACGCCCCACCCCTGCAGCACCTCGTCCGACCACTGTTGCGCGTTCGGATTGTTCTGTCCGAAGAACTGGTTGTCGATGGCGCCGCACTCGCCGTTGCTCGCGAAGTTACCGAGATCGCAGTCGGGAACGTAGTTGTGGTTGCCGTCGATCCAGGTGCGGTTGGCTGAGATCACCGAGGTGGTGATGGGATTATTGGCCGTCGGCACGTCGACGTTCGTCTTCGCGACGTAGCGGCCGATGGCGAACTTCACCGCGGTCCGTCCGTTCCCGAACAGGTCGTAGGCGGCATCGATGCGCGGGTTGATGTCCTTCCACGACGGGATGCCCTTCACCGCGTCGAAACTGCGTTCGCCAAGCCACTCGTTGTGGTCCGGGGCTCCAGGCCACGCCGACGTATCTCCGGGCGTCTGTTGCTTCGGCACCCAGCCGTAGTACCAATCGAACCGAACCCCGTAGCCGAGAGTCAGGCGGCCCGTCCTCCATCTGTCCTGGAAGTACAAGCCGAAGTCGTTGCCGCGGTCGTGCCGCAGATACGGCGTGCTGAACTGCGTCAGGCTGATGGGGACACCGTTGCGGAACGTGTAGTTCACGTTCCCGTTCACGATGTACTGCGCGTTGGTCGCGAGCACGTCGTTCTGCATCCCGACCTTGAAGGAATGCGCACCGGTGACGTACGTCGCGGAAAAATCCTGACTGTACCGGTTGGTGTAGTTGGGATTGCCGCGATAGGTCGACTGCGCGCCGTAACGGAGACCCAGTCCGAGATCGCGCACGCTGATGATGTCGCCCTTCACGTCGGGATCCCAGAACGCGTTCCACTGGGAGACGTTCAAGGCCATCCCGGCCTGAATCAGCAGCTTGCTCGTTTGCGGAGAGGTCCAACGGGCCTGAATCAGACGGCTCGGCTGGAACTTGTAAGAGGCGCCGACCGCCTCCTGCGAGGCAGTGCCGCCCGAGCGCCCGAAGCAGTTGCAGGCCCGCTGGTAATCGAGGAGGAAGCTGAACTTGTTCCGCTGCGACGCCTGCCAGGTCGTCCGTCCGAAGAGGGAGTTGTACCACTCCTCGCGGCCGCTCTGCGCGTCGAGCGGCCGATCGACCCACGGAGTCCAGAGCACTACCTTGCGGGTCGCGTCCGGCGGCGTCAGGAACGTGTCCTGCGTCTTGTTCCAGTAGAGTCCGGCGAGCTGCTTCGACACTCCCCACGTGCGCGGCGCCAGAAAGAACCAGACCTTGTCTCTCAGGATGGGTCCTCCGAGGCTGACCGACTCGTCGTACAGGCGGTAGGTACGATTCACGTTCGAGAAGCCGCGAGACTCCAGCTCATCGCTCAGGTTGTCTGCTTCGAGATGATAGTTGCTGAACATGCCGGTGACGATGGTCGTGAACGAGTTGCCACCCTCCTTCGGAATCATGTTCATCACGGGACCATCGGCATTGACCTCTGCCGAGAGGCCGCTCGTCTGCGCAGCCATCTCGGCGACCGATGCCGCGTTGATCTGATAGCTGCTGTTGCCGTCGCTGTTCTCCACGACCATGCCGTCGAACGACACCTTGCTCCCGCGCTTGCCGTGAAAGGCGCCGGGCTCCTGCAGGTATTGCCCGCCCACGTCGGAGAGCCCCGACCAGCCGGGTGTGATCTCGATGAGCGCCTGGAGGTTCTTCGTGCTGACCGGCAAGGTGGAGAGCACGTCGGCGGTCACCACGGTCTGCCGCTTGCCGCTCGAGATATCCACGAGCGGAACGGCGGCGGTCACCGTGAGCGTCTCCTCGAGCGCGCCCACCTGCAGGTCCGCATTGACCTGAGCGGTGAATCCAGACGTCAACGTGAACGAATCCTGCCGAACGGAGCTGAATCCCTCCATCGTGAACGTCACGATGTATATCCCCGGCACGAGATCGCCGATGACGTATCGCCCCTGTCCGTCGGTCACCGCCGTGCGGACCTTTTCAATCAGAGACGGACTCGTCGCCTCGACGGTGACTCCCGGGAGCACGCCGCCAGACGAGTCGCGAACCACGCCTGAGATAGCGCTCGACTGCTGGCCTCGCGCCACTTCCATGGCGAACACGGTGACGAGCACGGTCAAGAGCCCGAGGACACGGACGAAGCGCACCATACCAGCCCTCCCAGGTTCAACTGCCCTCAGATGGCACTCGTATTACGAGCGACGCGCGCGACACGGGAGCAACCCGTTAGTCGGCAGAGTGTAGGTGGGCGGAGCGCGGGCAGTTGTTAAAAGACTGTGTCAGCATCGGCGGCGTGCGCCGCCGCGGGCAGCGAAATCGTGAAGACGGTCTGCACGCCAGGCACGCTCGTCACGGTCACCGTGCCGGCGTGCCGCTCGACGATCGCCTTGACGATCGACAACCCGAGTCCGCTCCCTGCATCGGATGCGGCGCGGGACGGATCGACCTTGTAGAAACGATCGAAGATGAACGGGATGTGCTCGGGTGCGATCCCGGATCCGGTGTCGTTCACGGAGATCTCGATACTCCGCCCGCTCAGCCTGGCAGCAACGGTGACGGCGCCGCCCGCACCGACGTGACGAAGCGCGTTGGCCGCGAGATTCTGCAGCGCCTGCTCGAGGCGCAACGGATCTCCGTACAACAGCTCGGCCCCTGGCTCTACACGGGTGATCAATTGAATCCCGCGTTCGCGGGCGGTGGCTTCGTGGCGCGCCGCGACCCGGCCGAGCAGCGACTCGGCGAAGAGGTCCTGCATGTCCAGCGCGCCCCCTCCGCCTTCCAGGCGCGCCAGATCGAGCAGATCGCGGACGATGCGCTCGAGACGCAGCGACTCCTCGCCGATGATGTCGACGTAGTTCGCGAGGTCGGGTGCGCCGGCCACCCGCCGGTCCGCCGACAGCCTTTCCTGATAGCCCCGCATGGCCGTCAGCGGCGTCATGAGCTCGTGAGACACGTCGGCGAACAGCAGCCGCCGCATCCGATCGGCGTCGGCCATCTGCTTCGCGTGCTCGGCGATCGCCTCGGCCATCTGATTGAACACGCGCGCGACCGCCGACACCTCGTCGCGTCCGTCAATCGGCGCCCGGGCCTCCAGATTGCCCGCCCCGAGCTCGCGTGCGGCAGCCTGGAGCGCCTTCAGCCGCCGGTGCGCCGGCGCGAAGATGAACTGTGCCGCGAGCAGCGTACACACGATGATCAACGCCACGGCGCTCGCCGCCATTTCCGGTCCGAGCTCCTGCACGATGTCCTGCGGAACGACAGCCACGGTGCCGCGCACGCGCCCGTCGACGAGGATGGGGGCCGCCCAGTACGGCGCGATCTCCCAGCTGCGCGGGATGGCCGTCAGATTCGGCCGCTCGAACTGGCGGAGCACGCCGTCGACCGCTTGAGGCTGCGGTGGCCGATCGCCGATCGCCACGACGGTGCGATCGGTCATGATCACGTAGAAGGCGCGAGGCGGGGTGGAATAGTTCGCCCGAACGAAACGATCGACGTCGAGCCCCGGATTCCGAACGAGCTCGTGCGCAAGATCGTTGGCGACCCTGAGCGTGAAGTTGGTGCGGGAATCGGGATCGAAGCGCGACACCATCCACAACAGCAGCCCGCCCTGGATGCCGAGCACGATCGCGATGCACGCGATGAAGCCGATCGCGATGCGCCAGTAGAGGCTATGCGCCGGGAACCGGAACATCGGTGAACTTGTATCCTTCTCCCCAGATGGTGAGCAGATACCGTGGCTGGTGCGGCGCAGGCTCGATCTTGCAGCGCAGGCGCCGAACCAGCGTATCGATGCTGCGGCCCGTCACGTAGGCTTCGCCCTGCCAGAGCTCGGCGAGCAGGCGATCGCGCGTGAACACCTCCCCGGGATGCGACGCCAGCTGGTACAGCAGCCGAAACTCGTGGCGCGTGAGCGGCACCATCCTGCCGCGAACCCGCAGCTCACGCCGCGCGGGAATCAGCGTGAGATCGCCCACCGCAATCGTGTGCGCCTCCGCCATCGGATCGGGGGGAGTGCCACGGCGTCCGCGGCGCCGCAGCGCCGCCACACGCGCGCTCAGCTCGCGCATGCTGAAAGGCTTGGTCAGGTAGTCGTCGGCCCCGCTGCCGAACCCGGCCAACTTGTCGTTTTCCTCCGCGCGCGCGGTCAGCATCAGGATGGAGGCGCTGCGGTTCGTGTGCTCGGCGCGAACCGTTTCACACAAGACGAGCCCGTTCATGTCGGGCAGCATCAGGTCGAGCACGATGACGTCGAACGGACGGGAGCGGAGGAGCTGAAGGGCCGCGCGGCTGGTTCCGACGGCAGAGCAGGCGTACCCTTCGGATTGCAGGTGCGATCGCACCAGATCGCGGATGTGCCCTTCATCCTCGACGACGAGGACATGCGGCGGATGTGCCTCGGCGCTCATGTCGCTCACGGCGCGGATTATCGCATTGCCACATCGTGATACAAGGCTGTCACAATTGGTTGACAATCGGGCGGCGTGGAAGCCCGTCAGACACGCTCTTTTGACAAATTCGCCATTGATACGTCGTGCGCGCAGCCGTACTCTCGTCGATTACGGAGCACCGGTGGCGCCACCGGCATCCGATCGATTGCCTGGCCGGCACAAGGGAACGTGCCTGGAGGAGCTGGAATGATGCAACGACGTCTCAGTGCTCGAGTGTCAAGGACGGTGTTGTCACTGGGGGTTTCAGGGCTCGCGCTGCTCGGCGGCTCGCGCATGACGCTGACGGCCGCGGCGCAGAGCGCGGCGCCACCGACCTTCAACGCCGACGTTGCGCCGATCCTGTTCGAGAAGTGCGCGACGTGCCATCGCCCTGGTGCCGGCGGTCCGATGTCGCTGACCACCTACGCCGAAGTGCGGCCGTGGGCTCGGTCGATCAAAACGCGCGTCACCAGGCGGGAGATGCCTCCCTGGTCGGCCGATCCGCGCTTCGGCCATTTCTCCAACGACATCAGCCTCTCGGACGACCAGATCGCGACGATCACGAAGTGGGTCGACGGCGGCATGCCGCAGGGCGCCGGCGCCGCGCCGCCGATGCCGAAGTACCCGGAGGGCGGCTGGCGCCTCGTCAACGGACGGCCGCCCGACGTGATCCTCGAGATGCCGATGGAGTACGAGCTGCCGGCCGAGGGGCAGGTGCCGATCTTCCGCCTGTGGGACAAGAATCCGTTCAAGGAAGACGTCTTCGTCGAAGCGCTCCAGATCCGTCCGACCAATCCGGCGGTGACGCACCACTCCGCGCTCTACGGGCGCAAGCTGCCGGAAGGGACGACGCTCGAGAAGATGGTGGCGTGGCCCGGAGGCCCGGAGATCTCCTTCATCCCCACCTATCCCGACGGCAGCATCGTCAACGTGCTGAGCGGGCTCGGCGGGAACTTGAGCAGCAACCTCACGGAGAACGGCGAGGCGGGCAACGGCAACATCGCCGGCCGCTTCAACGCGAAGGGCGATACGAAAGCGCCCGTCATCAACACGGCGCGCACCGCAACCGAGGAAGACGATGAGCGGTTGATGTTCTACCTGCCGGGCGCCGATTTCCAGCAGTTCGCCCCTGGCGCGGCCAAACGCATTCGGGCCGGGAACGACCTGATGTGGGAAGTGCACTACTCGCCCGACGGCAAGCCCGAAAAGGATCGCGAGCGCATCGGCCTGTGGCTCGCGCCCAAGGACAAGGTCCACAAGCAGGTGCACATCCTCCGCAACGGCAACGGGCAGCACATCATCGAGAACCAGGAGGTCGGCAGCGTCGCGAACCTGCCGCCGATTCCTCCCGGTGCGGCCGACTGGAAGATCACCGCGATCCAGCCGTTCACGCAGGACGTGACGCTGAACACGATGCAGCCGCACATGCACCTGCGCGGCCACGACATGACCTACGTCGCGAAGTACGCCGACGGGCACGAAGAGATCCTGCTGTCGGTGCCGAAGTACGACTTCAACTGGCAGAACACGTACATCCCGACCAGGCCGATCAAGCTGCCCGCGGGCACCGTGCTCGAGACGGTCGGCCACTACGACAACTCGGTGCGCAACCGGGTGAACCCGACACCGAATCGGCCGGCGCTGTGGTCCGAGCAGACGTGGGACGAGATGTACAACGCCTGGACGGAAATCACCTACGACGCCGAGACGAATCCCAATCTCAACACGACGGAGCTGCGGAAGGCGGAGCAGGAAGCCTCGAAGGATCATCCGATCACGACCGTCGTCGGCTGCGTCGCGCCTGGCGATTCGCCGCTGATGTGGCGCATGACGAGCGCCGCCAAGCTCCCGCCGGTGCCGCTGAAGGGACGCAACGGCGAGACTATCGGCCCGGAGTCGCCGTCGTACCGTGTGGCCCACAACGTGACGAGCGACGAGAAGGACGCCGCGTCCAGGCTGGCCGTCGGCTCCGACACCTTCGAGCTCGTCGGCGTCGCCGATTTCGTGTCGCCGTCGCTCGCTCGCGACATCGCCACGCGGAAGGCGCTCTACCCGGTCGAGCGTGTGAACTCCACCGGCGCGCTCGCGCCGAACCGGCGCGTCGCCGCCAAGGGCGTGTGGATCCCCGGCAGTCCGGGCCGCGTCAACCTGACGTCGGTCGTCGTCCTGAGCGAGAGCTGCGGCGTCACGGCCGCGAACTAGACAGCCTACGGAGCACCCCTTGATTCCGTCACGACTTCGAATGGCGGCCGGACTGGCCGTTTCGTACGCGCTCATCGCCGTGCCGCACCTCGCGGCGCGGCAACAGCCGGAGTACCAGGCATCGCCGACCGTGCCGTTCACGCCGGCGGTCGGCCGATGTCTCACGCCGGAGCAACAGGCGGTCAACACCAAGTACAACGCCCTCACGCGGCCGACGCAGCCGGGAGACGATCAGCCTTTCTGGGATCCGGAGTACCTGGTCGGCACCTGGGACGTGGACATGCGCAGCCAGGACTCGCCGCTGGGTCCTGGCGGTCCATCGATCGGCACGATGACGATCACGGGAAACGCCGGCAACCCGTGCCTGTACGAGGGCACGCTGACCGCCGAGGACCCGGACGGCAAGCCGTTCACCCGCACGATCAGCGCGACCTACGACCCGGTCAAGAAGGTCCTCACGTGGACGGAGAAGGACAGCCGCGGCTACACGATCACGAAGCAAGGTCCGGTCGGCGGCGAGCTCGGCGGCCTGTTCCATCACCACTTCGGCGACGCGCCTTCTCCGCCGGCGACGACGGCTGCAGGCCACGAGTTCACGTTCAAGGGCGTCAGCGAGATGAGCTCCCCCGCCTACTTCAAGACCGATCTGCAGATCTCGACCGACGGTGCGCCGTTCAAGACGTTCGGACGCATCTCCTACGAGAAGCAGCTGCCCGACGGCAGGTGATCGCGGGCCAGCGTCGCCGCCGCGGCATGACGCACGTCTCGATCGGGATGGAGCTTCGAATGGCGTCACGGTTCAACGTGTGCATCGCCGGACTGCTCGTACTGGCGCCGCTGCTGTCGCCGGCTGCGCTTCGCGCGCAGGCAGCGATCTCGCCGATCGTCGTCAGCAGCCCGACCCTGAAGGACGGCCAGCCGGTGCCGCGGCAGCACACGCCGGACGGCCGCAACGACTCGCCTGCGCTGTCGTGGTCGGGCGTGCCAGCCTCGGCGAAATCTCTCATCGTCTTCTGCGAAGACCCTGGGGTCGGCAACCCGCCGCCGTTCGTCCACTGGGTGGTCTACAACATTCCGCCGACGGCGGCCGGGCTGCCTGAAGCGCTTCCGATCGAACCAGGGGCGCCGCTGCCGCCCGAACTGGCTGGCGCGATCCAGGGCACCAATGGCTTCCGGCGCGCCATCTATCGAGGGCCGGCTCCGCCACCCGGCAAACCGCACGATTATCATTTCGTCGTCTACGCGATCGACACGACGATTCCGGCGACGTCGGACGCACCGCCGCTGACGCGCGGAGCGCTGCTCGATCTCGTTCAGGGGCACATTGTCGGCCGAGGCGAACTGGTCGCCACCTACGAACGCAAATGACGGGGAGCTATGTCTGACGAACAACCCAGGGTCATCTCTCGCCGCGACCTCCTGAGGCGGGCAGCGACCGTCGGAGCCGCCGCCGTTGCCGCGCCGGTCGGCGTACTCGGCGCGGCGGATCCGGCTGCGACCGTCGAACCGGCGGCGCAGACTGCATCACCGGGTACGGTCGCGCGCGAAGCCTTCGAGAACCTCACGGCCACCGAAGCGGACCTGCTCGAAGCGATCGTCGAGCGCCTGGTTCCGAGCGACGAACATGGTCCTGGCGCGCGTGAAGCGCGCGCGGCGCACTACATCGATCGCGCGCTCGGCGGCGCGCTCGCCACCTCGCGACAGGCCTATGCCAGCGGGCTCGCCGCCCTCGACCGCTACGCGCAGTCGTCGAGGGGCACGCGCTTTCTCGATCTGTCGAACACCGACAAGGATTCGGTGCTCATCGACGTAGAGACCGGCGCGGCGACCGGGTTCACCGGCAGCTCCGCCCAGTTCTTCGCGCTGGTGTTGAACCACACGCGGCAGGGCATGTTCGGCGACCCCTACTACGGCGGCAACGCCAGCTTCGTCGGCTGGGACCTGCTCGGATATCCGGGCGTCCGCACGATGGTCACCGCGGCGGATCAGAAGGATCTCGAGGCGCACCAGCTGAAAGCGAATCACCGATCGGCGTACGACTACGAGACGTTCAACAAGGCGACGGCGCAACGCGACCTGCGCGCGCACGAGGATCTCGCTCATGGCGACTAGGCTGAAGGACACCGACGTCGTGGTCATCGGGCTTGGCGCGGCCGGTGGCGTCGCCGTGCTGCCCCTGGCGCAGGCCGGTCTCCAGGTGATTGGGCTGGAGGCCGGAGGCGCGATGACGCGCCGCGATTTCGCGCCCGACGAGCTGCGCAACAACTACCGCGGCTGGCCGATGCTGGCGTCGCACAAGACCGACCAGGAGGCGCCGACCGTTCGCGCCACCGCATCGCAGAACGCGGTGCAGGGCGGCCATCCGATGATGAACGCCGTCGGCGGCACGAGCCTGCACTACTGGGCGCAGCACTGGCGGCTGAACCCGTGGGACTTCAAGGTGGTGAGCGAGACCAGGCGACGGTACGGTGCGTCGCGGATCCCGAAGGGCTCCACCGTGGAGGACTGGCCGTTCGGCTACGACGAGCTCGAACCGTACTACGACAAGATCGAATACGAGGTCGGCGTTTCCGGTCAGGCGGGAAACGTCAACGGGAAGACCGATCCGCGCGGCAACGTCTTCGAAGGCCCGCGCACGCGCGGGTACCCGATGCCGCCGCTGCGCTGGACGGCGTTCCACGAGAAGATGGCCGCCGCGGCGAAGCAGCTCGGGTGGCACCCCTTTCCCGGTCCCGCGGCGATCAATTCGCGTTCGTACCAGAACCGCTCCGGCTGCATGTACCACGGCTACTGCAACACCGGCGGATGCCACGTCGACGCGAAGGCGTCCACCGCGGTGACCACCATCCCGCGCGCGCAGGCGACCGGGAACTTCGCGGCGGTCACCGGTGCAATCGCGATGACGATCGACGTCGACGGCCAGGGCCGCGCCACCGGCGTCACCTACGTCGCCAACGGCGAGGAGCTCTTCCAGCCGGCGAAGATCGTCCTGCTCGCCAGCTTCGCGTACGAGAACTCGCGGCTCCTGCTGCTCTCCAGGTCGAAGGCGTTCCCGAACGGGCTGTCGAACAATCACGGCCAGGTCGGCAGGCACTATTTCAGCCACCACCAGGGCGCGCCCGTCACGGCGCTGTTCCCGTTCGAGATCGGCGCGTGGTACGGCCTCCCCGCGCAGGGGGTCGCGGTGGACGACTGGGCCGACGACAACTTCGATCACGGGCCGCACGATTTCATTGGCGGCGCGAACCTCTGGGCGATGTCCGATCGGCGGCCGATCGGGGCAGCCGGGATGAACACCTTCGGGCTGGCGCCGTCATGGGGTTCGCAGTGGAAGGCGTTCATCAAGGTGAATGCCGACCGCTCGCACAGCTCGTATATCCAGAAGACCACCCTGCCGTACGAAGAGAACTATCTCGACCTGGATCCGGTCGTGAAGGATCCGTTCGGGCGCCCCGTCATCCGGATCACCGGCGAGTACAAGGAAAACGAGCGCAGGATCGCAGCGTTCTCGCAGGAGAAGATGGAGCAGTGGTACCGCGCGGCCGGCGCGATCGCCGTCGTCAGGGGGCCGGTCGGCGGGACGATGGGGGCGTCGACGCATGCCTACGGCGGGACCCGGATGGGCGACAACCCCGAGACCAACGTCGTGAACCGCTGGGGGCTGTCGCACGAGGTCCCGAACCTCGGCGTGCTCGGCGGGTCGGTCATGGGCACCAGCGGCGCGCACAACCCGACGCACACCATCCAGGCGCTCGCGTGGCGGACAGCCGATCACATCGTGCAGCGCTGGAAGTCGATCACCGCCTGACCGCGCGCGGCCTCGCACGTCGCTGCCGCATCAGGCCGCCAGTGGTTGGCGATGTCCCATCGTTCGTGTCCTTCGCGTCTTCGTGAAGAAGGATCGTTGGCGCGAGATCAAAGCGCCAACACGGGCACGACACGGACGTGCCATCAAATCCACGGAGCTCACGGTGACAACGCATCTCGTCGGCGCAGAGCTTCATCACGAAGTCACGAAGTTCACGAACATCACGAGGAATCCAAAGATGATCATCGTGAACCTTCGTGCCCTTCGTGCCTTCGTGAAGAATCCTTTTGGAGATGTGACGGCACCTCGTTTGCCTACCCTCCACCAGCGGTAAGTCCATCGTTCGGATTTCCGCCTGAATATCAGTGATCGCACGCCGCGGTCGGCAGTAACTGCATAACAGCCTCGCTACAAGGAGGCAGCATCTGCAACTGGCAGCCGGATCGGTTGTACGGGTGCGCCGGCACGCGTGGACCGTCCAGGAGATCGATTCGTACGAGAGCTGTCGCGCGCTCACGTTGACGCGCGTCGCCGACCATGGCGAGCTGCGCTCGATCCGCGTGCTGCACCCGTTCGACGACGTCGACGCGGTGGTGCGACGCAGCCGCCCGATCCGCGTCGGCATGCGCGCGTGGCGGCATGCGTGCCGCGCGCTGATCGCGGAGGACGTTCCTGCGTCCGGCCTGCGCACGGCGGCCGCAGCACACCTGGATCTCCTGCCGTATCAGCTCGAGCCTGCGCTCGCGCTCCTGCGCGGCGACGGCTCGCGCCTGCTCGTCGCCGACGATGTGGGGCTCGGCAAGACGGTGCAGGCGATGCTCGCGCTGTCGGAGCTGCGGGCCCGCGGTGTCGTCAGGCGCGCGCTCGTCGTCTGTCCGGCCGGTCTTCGGGAGCAGTGGGCCGACGAATGCGTCGACCGCTTCGGCATGCGCGCGGCGATCTTCGACCGCGCCGGCATCCGCCGCGTTCGCGCCTCCATTGCCACGACGGAGAACCCCTGGACGACAGAGCCGCTCGTCATCGTCTCGTCGGACTACGTGAAGCGGCCCGAAATCCTCGGGGCCGCGTTGGGCGCCTCGTGGGATGTCGTCGTCGTCGACGAGGCGCACGGCTGCAGCGGACCGTCCGATCGACACAGCGCGGTGCAGCGGATCGCGAAGCGTGCGATGTACGTCATCCTCCTCACCGCGACACCGCACAACGGCGACGACGATGCCTTCGCGGATCTCTGCGGCATCGGGTGCCTGGATGCCGACCCGCTGCTCGTGTTCAGACGAACGCGAACAGAGGTCGGGCGCGACGCTGGACGCCGCGCGCACACGCTGCGCGTCCGTGCGAGCGAGCCCGAGCGGCGCATGCACGCGGCGCTCGAGCGTCTGACGGCGGCTGTCAGGCGCGAAGCCGCGGAGGCGCACGGCGATGCGTGGCTGCTGCTGTCGCTGCTCCACAAGCGGGCGCTCTCCGGCGCCTACGCGCTTGCCGCCTCCGCCGAGCGCCGGCTGCACGCGCTGCGGGAGCATTCCGATCCTGCCGGCGAGCAGCTCCCGCTGCCGCTCGACGATGGCGACGGCGAGCTCGACGCCTCGGATGTGCCGCCGATGTGGAGCGCGCCGATCCTGCACGACCGCAAACGGGAGCGGTGCCTGTTCGTCGATCTCCTCGACGCCGCGCGTGCGGCGCTCGGGCGCGAGAGCAAGATCCGGCGTCTCGTGCGGATTGTCGACGCCGTGCAGGAGCCGGTGATCGTGTTCACGGAGTACCGGGACACGCTGCTCCATCTCCGCGACGCGCTCGATCGCGAGACGGCGATGATTCACGGCGGCATGTCGCGCGAGCAGCGGCGCGAGGCGCTCGTGCGCTTCAGGGACGTCGGGCTCCTCCTCGCGACCGACGCGGCGGGCGAAGGGCTCAATCTCCAGGGCCACTGCCGGATGGTCGTGAACCTGGAGCTTCCCTGGAACCCGATGCGGCTCGAACAGCGTATCGGCCGCGTGGATCGGATCGGCCAGCGGCGGCGGGTCCACGTCGTGCACCTGATCGGCGCCGACACGCGGGAAGCGCAGCTGCTCGAGCGGTTGACCGCACGCGTCTCGCAGGCGCAGGCGCGTATCGGCGCGACCAGTCCGCTGTCTGGACGATCGGACTGGTCCGAGGAGCAGTCGGCACGCGTTGTCCTGCTCGGCGAGCCGGAGGCGATGGCGCCGAGCGCAGTCATGTCGACCTCGGCGGTACCGCTGACGCGGCTCGCGGCCGAGGGCGCACATGAGGCGGTGCGCATCGCGCTGCAACGCGCGGTGCTGAAGGGCGGCGCACCGCGCGACCGGGCAATCCGACGCGCGCAGCGCGTCGATGGCGCGCCGCTCCAGGCGGTCGCCCGCCGCCGGCGACTGAGGTCGACGCTCCGCGGGCGGTCGCTGGCGTTGTTCAGAACGAGGATCGTCGACGGCACTGGACGTGCTGTGGCCACGCGCGTCGACGCCGTCGCGACCTGCGCCCCGCTCGCCGACCCGGCGATCGTCGACGTCGCCGCCGGCACGCTTGCGCATGAACCGCAGCTGCTGCAGTGGCAGCGCGACGCAGCGGAAACACATGCGCGGTTTGCTGACGTGCGCGCAAGGCGCGCCGCCTCGGTCGTCGCACACGTCGATCGCGCACAGGAGGAGCGGCAGCCGGGGCTCTTCGATCGCCGGGCCGAACGGGAATGGCAGGTCGATACGGCGCGACGGACCGACGCGCTCCTTCACGCACGCGAGCGGTTGACGCAGGCCGGCACCTCGCGCCGTACGCACAGTACCGGTCCTGAGCTGGCCTTGCTGCTGGTGTCGCGGTGATTCCAGGCCTGCACGGGCATCTGCTGCCGTCGGCGTTCCTGCTCGAGCATCTCCAGTCTGCGGCTGCGCCTCCAGACTCCCGGTTCCAGCAGCGTCTGCGCCGCATATGCCACCACGCGCGCCAGCTCGGTCCCGCTTCGTCGCTGCGGGCGATCGTCGACGTGGCAGCGTCGCCGCTGCTCGACCTGCTCGGGCTGGTACCGGCGGAGCCGGTGCGGTTCCATCGCAATTACGCCACGATCCGATGTCGCGCGAAGCCGGCGGCCGTCGTCATGCTGGTGACCGCCTGGGGGACGCACCTCGATGCGTTCTGGCGACACGGCGTGGTCGAGGCGCTCGAAGCCTCGGCCGCCTGGTGTCTTCTGTTCAACGGCACGCAGGTGCGGATCTTCCCCGCCGCGCGCGTTCACTCTCGCCGATCGATCGAGATCGAGCTCGACGCCGCCGCGGACGAAGCGCTCACCGCCGCGGCCCTCGACATGCTTCTCGACTCACGGGCGCTTGCCGGCGAGGGTGATACCTGTCTGTCGGCGCTGATCGCAAAGGCCGAGGACTTCGCGGCTGGCGTCTGCCGATCGCTGCGCGTCGGCGTGCTCGACGCATCGAGGGAGGTGCTTCGCGCGCTCGCCCTTCACGATCGCCGGCGCAGCGTCGATGATGTGTTCGAGCAATCGTTGACGATTGTGTACCGCGTGCTGTTCCTCCTCTTCGCCGAGGCGCGGCGCCTGGTACCGCTGTGGCATCCCGTCTACCGTCACAGCTACAGCATCGATGCGTTGAGGGATGCCGCGCTGAAGGGAGACGAGGCCGGACTGTGGGACGCGATGCGCGCGGCAAGCCGGCTCGCGCACGCCGGCTGCACGGCAGGCGACCTCGAGGTAACCGCCTTCAACGGCCGCCTCTTCTCGCCGTCGCGCACGCCGCTGGCTGAGCGCCGCGGCCTGGACGACCGCGCGGCGCGGCGCGCCATCATTGCCCTCTCGACCCGGTCCGCCGGCGATGGCGAAGGGCGCGAGCGCATCTCGTATCGCGACCTGGGCGTGGAGCAGCTCGGCGCGGTGTACGAGACGCTGCTCGACTACGTGCCGCGGATCCAGCGAGACGGTCGCGGGCGTCCGCGGGCCGTTGCGCTCGAGGCGGGCTCGGGTGTCCGCAAGGACACCGGCACGTTCTACACACCCCAGGCGATCGTCGACCATCTGGTCCGCGACGCGCTCTCGCCGCTGGTCGCGGACAGGACGCCCGAGCAGATCCTCGCGCTTGCGGTCGTGGACCCGGCGATGGGTAGCGGTGCGTTCCTCGTGAGCGCGTGCCGGTACCTTGCTCGCGCCTACGAGCGCAGCCTGACGGCGAACGGCCGCTGTCATCCCACCGACATCGGCGCCGCGGAGCGTGCCTCCATCCGCCGGCTCGTCGCGGAGCGATGTCTCTTCGGCGTCGACATCAACCCGACGGCGGTGCAGCTCGCGCGCCTGTCGATCTGGCTCACGACGCTCGCCGCCGACAAGCCGTTGACCTTTCTCGATCATCGCCTGCGCGTCGGCGACAGCCTCGCCGGCACATGGCTCTCCCTGCTCCGTTCTGCGCCGACACCGAGGCGCGCGGCACGCGATCTCCCGCTGTTCGACGACGAGGTCACGGCTGCGGCCATGCGACAGGCACTGCCGGTCCGGTTCAAGCTCGCGGCCGAACCGAACGATACCGCCGCGCAGGTGCGCGACAAGGAGCGCGCGCTGGCCGATCTGCTTGAGGCCGACAGCCCGCTCGGGAAGTGGACGCGGATCGCCAACGCCTGGTGCGCGGCATGGCTCGCCAACCCGCGCATCCCATCGTCGGCGTTTGGCGCGCTCGCCGAGACGATTCTGACCGGCCGCGCGACGCTGCCCGGGCGGCTGCAGCGCGACCTGCTCGATCGCGCGCAGGCGACCGCAACCGAGCGGCGCCTGTTTCACTGGGAGCTCGAATACCCCGAGGTGTTCTTCGACGCGAGCGGCGCCCGCAGGACCGACGCCGGGTTCGACGCCGTGATCGGAAATCCGCCGTGGGACATGGTGCGCGGGGATTCGCACGGGGACCGTGAGGCGGCGAGGATCGAGGCATCGGCGCTGGTCCGCTTCGCCCGCGGCTCCGGCGTCTACACCACGCGGTCGGACGGACACGTCAACCGCTATCAGCTGTTCCTGGATCGCGCAATCGCGCTGACGCGGCCCGGCGGACGGATCGGGCTCGTGCTCCCGTCGGGCGTTCTCACCGACGCCGGGAGCGCCGCCGTCCGGCGCCTGCTCTTTTCACGCTGCGCTGTCGAGCGCATCGTCGGCTTCGACAATCGGAGAGCGACCTTTCCGATCCATCGCAGCGTGCGGTTCGTCCTGCTGGCCGGGCGCGCGGGTGCGCTGACGGCGGAGGTCGCGTGCCGGTTCGGGGAGGTCGACACGTCGGCGCTCGATCGGGCGGTCGCACCGGACGACAGCCCGGATCCGTCGTGGTATCCGGTCCGCATCACGCCTGGGCTCGTCGAGCGGATCTCGGGCGGCGATCTCTCGATTCCCGAACTGCGCACCCCCCGCGATCTACGTATCGCGGAGCGCGCGGCCGGACTGTTTTCTCCGCTGGGTTCTCCAGCCGGATGGCACGCCCAGTTCGGGCGCGAGCTGAACGTGTCGGACGATCGATCGGTGCTGAGGAGTGACGGCAGCGGCCTGCCGGTGCTCGAGGGAAAGTCGATCGAGCCGTTCAGAGTGCTCGGCGCCCCGCCGCGGTGGCACATTCTCGAGGAAGACGCGGTGCGCGTCGCAGGACGGGCAGTGCAGCGGGCGAGGCTCGCCTACCGCGACGTCGCCGCCGCGACGAACAAGGTGACGCTGATCGCGGCGATCCTGCCGTCGAAGACCGCGTCGACGCACACGCTGTTCTGTCTCAAGACCCCGCTGTCGCTGCGGCAGCAGCACCTTCTGTGCGCGCTGCTCAACAGCCTGGCGGTGAACTTCCTCGTGCGTCAGCGGGTCAACACGCACGTAACCACGACGATCGTCGAACGTCTGCCGATTCCGCGCGAGGAGGAGATCGGACCGTGGGCGTTGGAGCTGGTCGCCGCGGCACAGCGGCTGTCGGCGTCCGACGATCGTGCCCTCGTCACGCGGCTGAACGCAATCGTCGCGCGCCTGTACGCGCTCGACGACGAAGACTTCAGTCACGTGCTCACGAGCTTCCCGCTGATTCCAGCCGATCACCGCGCCGCCATGCTCGAAGCCTTCCGCCGGCTCTGATCGAGCGGAGTGCCCACCTTCCGGCGGGCCGCGGCCGCACTCCGATCGCCCGTGGCGTCCGCATCATGTGGCGCCCGGCTTCAGCCGGACGTAATCCTGCCGTCCATCCGACTTCGGGAAGACAGAGGGCGCGGGAACTGACGATGCAGAGTGCCGGCCTGGTCGAGTATCGTGTTGCGTCATGATGCCGGCCGTCACCCCAACCGTGATCCTCCTGGTCGTCGGCGCCGGTACTGTCGCCGGCGGGCTCGGAGCGACGCTCGGCATCGGCGGCGGCATCTTCCTCGTGCCGTTTCTCACGATCGCGCTCGGCATGCCGATCGGCGCCGCCGCCGCCATCTCGCTGACGACGGTGATTGGCACGTCGAGCGCGGTGTCGGCAGGGCGATCCGGAACGCACCTGATCAACTTCCGCCTCGGCATGGTTCTCGAGGTGGCGACCGCAGCCGGGAGTCTCCTCGGCGGTATCACCGCGCAGCACATGAACCAGCAGGTGCTCGAGCGGGTATTCGCGGTCGTGACGGCGCTCGTGGCCGTCGTGATGGTTCTGCGCATCAATCGACGGAACATCCTCGTCGGCGAGGCGGTCGACACCGGCCCGCTCGGCGGACGCTACGTCGAAGAAGAGAGCGGCGGCATCGTCAGCTACCGCGTGAAGCGGATTCCGCTCGCGCTGGCAGCGTCGTTCGTCGCCGGCAACATCTCGTCGCTGCTCGGCATCGGCGGTGGCGTCATCAAGGTCCCGGTCCTCAACGCCTGGTGCGGCGTCCCGCTGCGCGCCGCCGCGGCGACGAGCGCCTTCATGCTCGGCGTAACAGCGGCCGCGGGCGCGATCATCTACTTCGGAAACGGGCAGCTCGTGCCGGCGCTCGCGGCAGCCGCCGTGCTCGGCGTCCAGGCGGGATCGGCGACAGGCATGCGGTTCACCGCGACCGCATCGTCGCGCTCGCTGAAGATCCTGCTCGCCGTCGTGCTGTTTGCCGTCGCTGTTTCGATGGGATGGCGGAGCTTTCGATGACCGATCCGCAGATCGAGCGGGGCGATTTCCAGCTCGAAGCGCGCCTCGGCCGGGTCCTCAACATCGGCGTGATGTGCAGCACCGCCTGCCTCGCCGTCGGCCTTCTCCTCGGCATGGCGACGCCGCTGGCCGGGGCAGGGAGAATGCTGATGCTCGCCGGCCTGATGATGCTGATGGCGACGCCGATCGCACGCGTGGCAGCCTCGGTCGTCGACTACGCCGCGCGACGCGATTGGACGTTCTTCACGCTGACGATGATCGTGCTCGCGGAGCTGTGCGCCGGGATCGTCGCGGCATTGGTGTTCCATCGGCGGTTGTAGCCGGGCAGCAACGCGGTTACGTCCGGCTGCGGCCGGACGCCACGACAGCACCCCACGTCGTCAGTTCTAGGCACTCTGCGCCATCAGTTCCCGGCACACTGCGTCGGCAGCACATCGTCCCCCCGTTCCGGCGTTAGACTCCTTCTCATGTCCTCTTTCAACGGTCGTGCCCGCATCGCCACACCGGTCAACGATCCCGTTCGCGCCTACGCACCCGGCTCGGCCGAACGCGCCTCGCTCAAGGCGACGCTCGACGCGATGGCTGCCGGGCAGGTCGACATGCCGATCGTCATCGGCGGCGAGGAGATCCGCACCGGCGACACCGCGGCGACGGTGATGCCGCACGATCACCAGCACGTGCTCGGAACGTGGCACAGAGCGACGCCGGATCTGGTGTCGCGCGCCGTCGACGCGGCGCGCGCGGCACATCGAGAGTGGGCCGGCTGGCCGCTCGAGGATCGTGCGGCGATCTTTCTCAAGGCGGCGGAGCTCCTGACCACCTCGTGGCGCGACACCCTCAATGCGTCGACGATGCTCGGGCAGTCGAAGACAGCGTTCCAGGCCGAGATCGACTCGGCGTGCGAGATCGTCGACTTCTGGCGCTTCAACGCCGCCTACGCCGAAGAGCTCTACGGCGAGCAGCCGCTCAGCGACCACACGATGTGGAACCGCGTCGAGTACCGCGCGCTCGAAGGGTTCGTCTACGCGGTGACGCCGTTCAACTTCACCTCGATTGCCGCGAACCTGCCAACCGCGCCGGCGCTCATGGGCAACACCGTCATCTGGAAACCGGCGTCGAGCGCGATGCTCTCCGCGCACTACCTGATGCGGCTCCTCGAAGCGGCCGGCCTGCCGCCCGGCGTGATCAACTTCGTGCCCGGCGATCCGGCGGCAATCTCGCAAGTCGCGCTGTCGCATCCGGATCTCGCGGGGGTCCACTTCACCGGCAGCACCGCGGTCTTCAACAGCATGTGGAAGACGATTGGCGCGTCGATGGCTTCCTATCGTTCGTACCCGCGCATCGTCGGAGAGACCGGCGGCAAGGACTTCGTGCTCGCGCACGCCTCGGCCGACCGCGCCGCGCTCGCGACCGCCGTCGTCCGCGGCGGATTCGAGTTCCAGGGGCAGAAGTGTTCGGCGGTCAGCCGCGTCTACGTTCCGCGATCGATCTGGCCCGAGGTCCGCGATCGCATCGTCGCGATGATCGACGACATCCGGATGGGCGACATCCGCGACTTCCGGAACTTCATGGGAGCGGTCATCGACGAGCGCGCGTTCGATCGGATTGCCGGACACGTCGAGGAGGCGCGACGGACCGCGCAGATCGTGGCCGGGGGCGGCTCGGACAAGAGCCGCGGCTACTTCGTCGAGCCGACCCTGATCGAGACCGCCGATCCGTCGCTGCGACAGCTGCGCGAGGAGATCTTCGGGCCGGTCGTCACCACCTACGTCTACGACGATCGGAAGTGGAGCGAGACGCTGGAGCTCGTGAACACGATGTCGCCCTATGCGTTGACCGGTGCGGTGTTCGCACAGGATCGCCGCGCGATCGTCGACGCGTCGTCTGCGCTCCGGTATGCGGCGGGCAACTTCTACATCAACGACAAGCCGACCGGCGCCGTCGTCGGCCAGCAGCCGTTCGGCGGCGCGCGGGCGTCGGGCACGAACGACAAGGCCGGCTCGAAGTTGAACCTGGTCAGATGGGTGAGCGCGCGGGCGATGAAGGAGAACTTCAACCCGCCGGGCGACTACAAGTACCCGTTCATGGCAGCCGAATAGCCTCGGCCACGGGCGCACGCCACCGCGCTGCGTTCCCCTCGAGCCGAAGGTCCGGCTCCCATCGATCGGGCTTGCGTCGTCTGGAGGCGCTGCCTATCCTCTTCCGCATCGGTTTCCGGGGATTGTCGTCGAACGAGCACGAGGATCGCCATGGCTCGAAGGCTTCTGCAGATGTCTGGGGTGCTGGTGATGGTGGCATCCTTCACCGGCAGCGGAAACGCACAAGAGATCACCGGCGGCGTGATCGGCGGGGTCACCGGCGGCGTGACGGCGTCACAACTGGAAACGCTTCCTCCGCGCGATCGCGCCGTCCAGGCGACCGGTACGGGCCGCGTCTCTGGCGTCGTGACGGCTGCCGACACGGGACGTCCGCTTCGCCGCGCCACGGTCCGGCTCATGGCGATCGGCGGCATGCCAGCGGGACCTGCCGGCATGCGCACCGGCAGCACCGACGCCGATGGGCGTTACGAGCTCACCGAGCTGCCGGCGGGGCGATACCAGGTCGTGGCGAGCCGCACCGGCTACGTGCAGATGAGCTACGGACAGAAGCGTCCGTTCGCCTCGGGCCAGCCGATCACGGTGCAGGATGGAACCGCAACCGTCCGCGTCGACATCGCGCTGCCGTCTGCCGGCGTCATCGCGGGCCGCGTGCTGGACGAGCTCGGCGAACCGATGGCCGACGTGTTCGTCACCGCGATGCGCCGGCAGTTCATGGGCGCCGAGCGCCGGCTCGTACCGGTCGGCGCACAGTCGACCACCAACGACATCGGCGAATTCCGCCTGCACGGCCTCGCGCCCGGCGATTACCTGGTGTCGGCGTCGATGCGCGGAGCGTTCAATCCGACCGCCGATCGGACTGGGTATGCGAACACGTTCTACCCGTCGGCAACCGGTCCGGATCAGGCGCAGAGCGTCGCCGTCCACGCCGCCGAAACGGTCTCGAGCGTCGTGATCATGCTCGCGCCGGTACGCCTGAACCGCGTCAGCGGGATCGTCGTCGATGCCGAAGGACAACAGGTGCGGGCCGGCGGCGTGACCGCCATGCTGCGAAGCGGCACCGCGTTCATGAACAGCGGCGCCGCGATCCGTCCCGATGGCAGCTTCGAGATCAGCGGCCTCCCGGATGGCGAGTACACGCTGCGGGCGATGCTCGGGCCCATTCCGATGCAACAGGTTCCGCAGCAGCCGCCGCTGCAGGCGACAGCGGTCGTCACGCTCGCTGGAAACGATCTCTCGAACATCATCGTCCGGCCGCCGCGGCCCGTGACGCTCACCGGAAGGGTCACCGGAGATCCGGCGGCGCTCGCGGTGCTCAATCCCGGCCAGATGCAGGTGGTGGCCGCGCGGCTGGTGATGGGCGACGTCGTCGGTCCGCAGGCGCCGGCACGAGTCGGCGACGATTTCACGTTCGCGCTGCCGGTCTATCCGGGCCGGCTCTCCCTGCGCGGCATGGGCCTCAACGGGCTGCTCATCGAATCGGTTCGATGGAACGGGACAGACGTGACCCACGGATTCGATCTTCCCGAAGCCGTCGACGGCAGCGGATTCGAGATCACGATGACGAACCAGACGGCGAAGCTCGCCGTCCTGGTTGCGAATCCCACGGGCACACCGTTCGCTTCCGCCGACGTGCTGATCTTCACCGACGACGATTCCTGGTGGGGTGTCAACATACCCGGACATTTCTCGTACGGACGCACCGGCCAGGACGGACGCTTCGAGTCGACGCCGCTGCTGCCCGGCCGGTACTACGTCGCCGCGATCGACGGCATACAGACCTTTCAGGCCGGCGATCCGGAGTTCCTCGAATCAATCCGCGCGCGTGCGCAGCGGATCTCGCTCGCCGCAGGCGAGACCAAGACGACGCAGGTCGAGGTCGTGGAACCGTGAGAGTGCAGAGTTCAGAATTCAAAATTCAGAGTGCAGAGTGCAGAGTGCAGAGTGCAGAATTCAGAGTGCGGAGTTCTCTTCGGGCGGGTTGCAACGGTTCCGCTTGGCAGTGATCAAGGAAGCCACCAGCATCGCGCATAGCTGGTTCGCTTCCTCCAGCAACGTCGCCGCAACTGGAGATTGAGTCATTCCACTCTCCATCAGAATTTCCAGCCAGTAGCAGGACTCGTCCGCCTCTTCGAGTGCGACGCCGACCTTTGCGACGAACTCGGCCCGTGAGCGCGACCGACAGGCTTCACGATAGTTTGCGCCCACCGAGGTCCCTGATCGCAACAACTGGTTACTGAGGACGCGCCACGGTTCGGAAGGTCTTTCCGACAACCGAAAGCGCACGATGGCAAGCGCGAACGCCTTCGTCCTCTGACGCAGATCTCCTCGACTCATGAACGCAGGCGAGGCACAAAGCGCGCCACCAGCATCCAGCGCGAACCCGTCCAAATCAACGCGGACGACTCGCGACTTCACCTAAATTGCTATCGTCGAACAATTCGCCACTCTAAATTCTGCACTCTGCACTCTGCATTCTGCATTCTGCACTCTGAATTTCCCGCTCATTCCCAGAGCAGCGCGACGAGCTTCAGCGTCACGTTCGTGCGCTTTGGCGTGATCCGGATCCGCTCGAACGTCTCGGTCGCCGGATCGATCGCGGCCTCGAGCGTCGCCATCTCCGCTTTCATCTCGTCCGTGAGCCCCTCGCGCTGCTCCTCGACGGCCCGCAGCGTCTGATTCGCGCGCTCGATGTCGTCGGACTCCTTCATCGTGCGCCCCATGCCGCGCGCGGCGGTCGTGGCGCGTCCGAGCGTCGTCGCGGAGATAGCCTTGCGCCCCATCAGCGCGCCGAACAGCGTCGCGCCGACCGAGATCATCGTCTGCAGCTTCTGTCCGCTCGCCTGCTGCGACTCGCGGTCGACCGCCTGACGCGCGCGACGCTCCTTGTCGTCGAGCGCCGCCAGCCGCGGCGCGTACTTGCGGCGCACGACCTCGAGCTTCCGATCGCGCACCTCGCGCGAAGCCTGCTGCAGACGCGCGCGGAAGTCACGCTCCGATTCGTCCGGTCGCGACGTCTCGCCGGTCGAAGGGCTGAGAAGCACCTCCAGCGCCTCCCGCGACGTGACCGTCGTGACGAGCTGCCTGCCCCAGGCGTCGTAGTTCTTTGCCTTGAGCGCCGGAGCGGGTACCGCGGCAAACGTCGCCCCGTCTGGCGCATCCCGCTCGAGCATCTCCGGCGTGAGATCCGACGATGCGGCAGCGTCCCAGTCGACAGCGACGGCGCCGTCTCCGATCGGCGTAGTCCAGTTCACGAGCCGCGTGTCATCGATCTTCAGCTTCGGATCCGCGAAGCGGACGCTTGCCGATCCGTAGATCACCGGCGTCAGCGGCACATCGCCGCCGCCGGCCTCGGGAGAAAAGTACTGCGGCACGTCGGGGGGAACGACCGGCCGCGCGGTTGCCGAGGCAGTTGCCGCCGCAACCGGACGGACCGTACCGTCGCGCTTCGCGGCGGATGCAGCCGCCGCTGCGCCGGGTTCCGCTTCGGACGATGGCAGCGACGCCGTCAGCCGCTTGATCTCCTCGCGGCCGAGCGGGCCGCGCAAGTACGAGAGCGCCCACCGCGACTGGAACAGCGTGAGCCGGTCCTCGTGGATGTTGCGCATCAGGAACACGCGGCTCGTCAGGCTGGAGATCAGACGATCGATCTCCGCGCGATCGAAGCCCGACTGATCGCTCACGCCCGCGAGCCCGTCGAGCAGCCGCGCCTTGTCGCGCTCGGTCTGGAGCCGGCCGAGCCACCAGGTGCCGATGTTCGAGAGCCCCTTGTAATCGAGGTCGACCGGATTCTGCGTCGCGAGGACGACGCCGATGCCGGCCGCGCGCCCCTGCTTGAGCAGCGTGAGCAGCGGTCCCTTCGACGGCGGGTTCGCCGTCGGCGGAAAGTAGCCGACGATCTCGTCCATGTAGACGAGCGCGCGCAGGCTCGTCGTGCCGCTCTGCGATCGCATCCAGCCGGCGACGGCGTTCAGCAGCAGCGCCACGAAGAACATGCGCTGCGCATCGTCGAGGTGCGCGATCGAGAAGATCGACACTCGCGGCCGGCCCGACGATGTCCGCAGGAACGCGGCGACGTCGAGCGGATCGCCCTGCATCCAGACCTCGAACCCCGGTGAGGCGATCAAGGCGTTGATCGTCATCGCCAGCTGGAACCGATCCTTCGCCGGATAGAAGCTCTCCAGATCGATGACGCCGATGCGCGTGACGGGCGGCTGCTGGATGCGCTGAATCAGCGTCGGCAGGTCGGGATCTTCGCCAGCCTGCCAGGCTGCGAGCAGCAGCGTCGTGAGGAGGATGTGCTCGCGGCTCTTCAGCGGCTCGGCGTCGATGCCGGCGAGCGCCAGGAGGCTCGACACCGTGGTCTGCGCCCGCTCGCGCGTCAGCTCGGGATCGGACGCGCCAGGCCGTTGAAAGGAGGTGAGCACCGACACCGGGCGCCCCGCGGTGCTGCCCGGCGTGTAGACGGCGATCTCGGCTGAATCGCGGAGACGCTGGATGCGCGCGCCATCCTCGCCCCACTCCGACAGCCCCTTCCGCCACCGCTCGGCCTGATCCGCGGCAAAGCCCGCCGTGTCCTTCCCCGCTCGCCGCGCATCGTCTTCGTTCACCCACGGCGCGAAGTCGTCCGGCCGCAGCTGCGGGAACGTGAGCGCGAGGTTCGTCAGATCGCCCTTCGGGTCGATGACGATGACCGGGACGTTGTCGAGCGCCGCTTCCTCGATGACGGCAATGCCGAGACCGGTCTTGCCGCTGCCGGTCATGCCGACGCAGAGCGCGTGCGTGACGAGATCCTTCGAGTCGTACAGCACGAGCTCGTCGGTGACGGTGCGCGTGGCTGCGTCGTAGCGGCGACCGAGATAGAAGACGCCGAGCTTTTCGAAATCCTGAGCCTGTGGGGGCATGCGAAATTCTAGTCCGATGTCACTTCGCCCGGGTCCCGTGGTCTAACGATGGCGATGAAGATGCTGAAACGCGCCGCGGTCGTCGTCGCGATCTTCGCCGGCTCCATGCCGCTGCTCGGCGCCGGGCCCGCAGCCTCCACGGACAACGTACAGCTCGTGCGGCACGTGCTCGACCGTGTGACGTTCGGCGCCAGACCAGCCGACATCGCCCGTGTTCGGGAGATCGGCATCAAGGCGTTCCTCGACGAACAGCTGCACCCGGAACGGATCGGCGACGACGGTCTGCGTCAACGGCTGCGCGACTTCGAGACGCTCGAGCTGAGCTCGCGCGCGATCGCCGAGCGGTACGAAATCCCGGCACGGCAGGCGCGGCGCGACGACATGCGCGCCGCCGATCGCCGGGCGCAGCCGGACGGAACGCAGCAGATGCCAACGGTGCGGGATACGTCGATCAGACAGGCGAACGTTCCGCTCGTGGAGCTGTCGGCCCAGAAGATCGTGCGCGCCGTCTACAGCGAGCGCCAGCTGCAGGAGGTGCTCGCCGATTTCTGGTTCAACCACTTCAACGTCGACGCGCGCAAGGGACCGGCGCGCTACATGCTGACGGAGTACGAGCGCGACGCGATCCGTCCGCACGTGCTCGGACGCTTTCGCGATCTGCTCGGCGCGACCGCGAAGAGCCCCGCGATGCTCTTCTATCTCGACAACTGGATGAGCACCGACCCCGACGGACCGCACCTGACGCGTATGCGTCCGGACGCGCGCAGACGGGCGGCCGGATCGAGCCAGACCGCCGCCGCACGGCTGCGCGGGCTCAACGAAAACTACGGCCGCGAGCTGCTCGAGCTCCACACGCTCGGCGTCGACGGCGGTTATACGCAGAAAGACGTGACCGAGGTCGCGCGGGCGTTCACCGGCTGGACTATCGACAGACCGCGGTTCGGCGGCGGCTTCCGCTTCGCGGCTGCACTGCACGACACGGGCGAGAAGGTCGTGCTCGGCCACCGGATCGCGGCCGGCGGCGGACAGGAAGACGGCGAGCGGGTGCTGGACATCCTCGCCGCGCATCCGTCGACCGCGCGCTTCATCTCGACGAAACTCGCCCGGCGATTCGTCAGCGACACGCCGCCGCGCGCCGTCATCGATCGTATGACCGACACGTTCCGCCGCACGAACGGCGACCTTCGCGCCGTCATGACCGTTCTGCTCACCTCACCCGAGCTCCTCGGCGCCGACGCGATGCACGCAAAGGTGAAAACGCCGTTCGAGTTCGTCGTCTCGGCGCTGCGAGCTGCCGGCGCGGAAATCGCCGATGCCCGCGCGCTCGTCCGCACCGTGCAGCAGCTGGGGATGCCGCTCTACCAGTGCCAGCCGCCGACCGGCTACAGAGACGATGCGGAGACGTGGGTGAACAGCGGCGCGCTGATCAACCGGATGAACGTTGCGCTCGCGATCGCCAACGGCCGTCTGCCTGGAGTCAGCATCATCCCGACGCGCGGCCTCGTCGCGGCAATCCTCCCAGGCGACGCCTCTCGGAGCACTGCCGATACGGTCGCCCGCGCGCAGACGACGCCGCAGGCGATTGCGCTGGCGCTCGGCGCGCCCGAGTTCCAGCGCCGATGAACCGGGCCGTAGACATCGCACACGGTCGACTCGACATCGCTCGATTGGAGATGGCCTGATGTTGTCGCGACGTCTTTTCCTCCGTCAGGGTGCGTTCGCGCTCGTCAGCGTCGGCTTCGCACCGTCGTTCCTGGCGCGCACCGTCGCCGCGGGCGGCGTCGCGAGGCACAAGCAGCTCATCGCGATCTTCCAGCGCGGCGCGGTGGACGGCCTCAGCATGATCGTGCCGCACGGCGCGCGCGACTACTACGACGCGCGTCCGGGCATCGCGATTCCTCCACCTGGACGCGGCGCGGACGCGGCGGTCGACCTCGACGGCTTCTTCGCTCTGCATCCGCGGCTGGCTCCGCTGCAGCCGCTGTGGCAGCGGCGCGATCTCGCAATCGTCCACGCGTGCGGATCGCCCGACGCCACCCGGTCGCATTTCGACGCGCAGGACTACATGGAGTCGGCGACGCCAGGGGTGAAGAGCACCTCGGACGGCTGGTTGAACCGCTATCTGCAGACGCGCGCGCTGAACGATGCCGGCGGATTCCGGGCTGTCGCGCTGACGCCGCAGACGCCGCGCGCGCTGCAGGGACGCGCGCCGGCGGTGGCGATGAGCCAGTTGCAGCAGTTCGACCTCCGCTCGCCGGCAGTGGGCAGCTCGTTCGAAGCGGAGTACGCAGCCGCAGCCGACCGTGTGCTGAACAGCCGCGGGCGGGAGACGTTCGAGGCGATGAAGACGCTGAAGCAGGCCGACCCGTCGCGATATCGACCGGAGAACGGGGCCGACTACCCGCGCAGCGCCTTCGGACAGGCGCTGCGGCAGATCGCGCAGCTCACCAGAGCGGACGTCGGTCTCGAGATCGCGTTCGCGGAGCTCGGCGGATGGGACACGCACGTCAACCAGGGCTCGACACAGGGGCAGCTCGCCGCGCGGCTGGACGACCTCTCTCGATCGATTGCGGCGCTCGTCACCGACCTCGGCGACCGCATGGGCGACATCGTCGTGCTCACGATGTCGGAGTTCGGGCGCGCGGTGGCGGAGAACGGCAATCGCGGAACGGACCACGGTCACGGGAACGCGATGATGGTGATCGGCGGCGGCGTGCGCGGCGGACAGGTCTATGGCCGCTGGCCCGGTCTCTCCGTCCACGAGCGCTACGAAGGACGCGACCTGGCGGTGACCACCGACTTCCGCAACGTGTTCGCCGAAGTCGTCGTGCGCCACCTCGGGCTGCGCGACGCGCGTCCGGTCTTCCCCGGCTTCGACGTGCGCGCGTCGAATTTCCCCGGCCTGTTCGCGTGATGACCGCACTCAATCGTCGAATCCAATCGTCCAATCGCTAAATCGTAAAATCGTAAAATCGTCAACTTTGATAGAGTGTGTGGCGCGATGGCTGAGAAGGAACGGCGCGAGGTGGGCGATGCGCTCGGGATGGTCGAGACGCGTGGGCTCGTGGGCATGGTCGAAGCGGCCGACGCGATGCTGAAGACGGCAAACGTGCAGTTCGTCGGCTGGCAGAAGGTCGACGCCGGTCTCGTCACGGCCATCGTTCGCGGCGACGTCGGCTCGGTGAAGGCGGCAACCGATGCGGGCGCCGCCGCCGCGCGGCGCGTCGGCGAGCTGGTCGGCGTGCACGTCATCCCGCGGCCTGCCGACGACCTCGAGAAGGTCTTCCCTATCTCCTGACCCGCTCCGCCATTTCCGCGCCCGCCACGTCTTTCTCGGTCACCCCGCCCTCGCTGTGCGTCGAGTACGACAGCGTCACGCGGCGGTAGTTGATCGTGATGTCGGGATGATGGTCGGCGGCTTCGGCCCCCGGCACCAGCCGCTGCACGAACGCCGCCGCGTCCGGGAATCCGTCGAACGTGAACTGCTTGACGATCGCGTGGCCGTCATACGACCAGCCGTCGAGCGACGCGAGACGCTGCTGGATGTCGGCGGCGGAGAGAAGGGGCATGGGAATCCTCCTGTTCCGATGTGCGGGTCGATGCTCCTACAGGCGACCGACGCGTCCAGGCCGCGTCAGCGGCAGATCGGGGTCGGTGCCGTCTCCCATGATGACATCGGCGACAAGGTGAGCCGTGATCGGCGTCAGCAGGACGCCGTTCCGATAGTGTGCGGTCGCGTAGACCAGACCCGGCAGGACCTCCGACCGGCCCACGATCGGCAGCGCGTCCGTGCCGCCGGGCCGCAGGCCGACGCGCACCGAGAGCAACTGCGCGCGCGTAGCGTCGGGAAAGAGGGCGGTCACGGCGTCGAGCAGCCCGCGCACGCCGGCAACCGTCGCATGCTCGTCGAAACCGGCGTCCTCCACCGTCGCACCGACCAGCAGCGTGCCGTCCGCCCAGGGCACCAGGTAGCACCGCTCGTCCCACGTGATGCGCGAGACCGGCGTGCCGGTCCACTTGAGGTGAAGCAGCTGGCCGCGGACCGGGTGGACCGGGAGACGATCCGCGCCGTCGATCGCGATCTCCCCTGACCATGCGCCGGCGGCGAGCACGACCGTGTGTGCCTGCACGATCCCGCGATCGGTCGTGATCGCCACACCGGAGTCGCGCGGCGTGATGCGGCGTGCGAACGTCGGCTCGAGCAGCGACGCGCCGTGGTGCCGGGCCGACAGCAGCAGCGCGCGCGTCAGCTCCGACGCCGACACGAGACCCTGTCCGGGAATCAGCAGCCCGCCGGCGATGTCATCCGCGAGGTTCGGCTCGAGGCGCCGCGCGTCGGCGGCCGATAGACGCTCGCCAGCGACGCCGAGCTCGTGCAGCCGCCCATGGAGCGCGTCGAGCTCGCCGAGCGTGTGCGCGCCGTGCGCGATGTGCAGCGTGCCGTCGCGGCGATATCCGACCGCAATCCCCGACTCGCGCTCGACCGCCGCCACGAGATCGTCGAACATCGCCAGGCTGCGCACGCCGAGCGCCAGGAGCGAACCCGACTCGAGCGCCTCCGTGTACGGCGCGAGCATGCCGCCCGACGCCTGCGTGGCGCCGGCGCCGGCGCCGCGCCCGTCGAGAATCGAGACGGCGGCGCCGCGGCAGGCCAGCTCGCGTGCGATCGCGCAGCCGACGATGCCGGCGCCGATGACGACAATGTCGCTCGTCCGGGCCACACTTCGCATCTTACGTTAAGATCACATCAAGCCTGTCTCGCCTCCCCGGTCTGCGGGCACTCCATGTGCGGCCAGCTTCGATCTGCGCGAATCACGCGGCGGTGGAAGCGGCTGAAGCGTCTTGATATCTATGCGGAAACTGCTCGTCGCGAATCGCTCGGAGATTGCCATCCGGTGCTTCAGGGCCGCCACGGAACTCGGCCTGCGTACGGTGGCGATCTACAGTCATGAAGATCGCTTCTCGCTGCACCGGTTCAAGGCCGACGAGGCGTTCCCGATCGGGCCGCCGCAGGGAGGCGAACCGGTCCGGTCGTATCTCAACATCGAGGCGATCATCGACGTCGCGAAAGAGCACGGCGTCGACTGCATCCATCCCGGATACGGGTTCCTCTCCGAGAACGCCGCGTTCGCGCGGGCGTGCGAGGCCGCGGGAATCAAGTTCATCGGGCCGACGCCCGACCATCTCGAAGCGTTCGGCGACAAGACCGCGGCCAAGAAGCTGGCGGTCGCGGCCGGCGTGCCGATCGTGCCGGGCAGCGAAGGCGCGCTGGCGGATCCGGCCGAGGTCGCGGCCATGGCCGACCGCATCGGCTTCCCGCTGATGATCAAGGCGAGCTTCGGCGGCGGCGGCCGCGGCATGCGCGTCGTGCAGCACGCCAGTGAGCTGGAGGGGAAGCTCGCCGAGGCGCAGCGTGAAGCCGGCGCCGCGTTCGGCCGGCCCGAGGTCTTCCTCGAACGCTACATCGCGCGCGCGAAGCACATCGAAGTGCAGGTGCTCGGCGACGCGCACGGCAGCCTGGTGCACCTCTGGGAGCGCGACTGCTCGGTGCAGCGCCGCCACCAGAAGGTCGTCGAGATCGCGCCGAGCATCAACCTGCCCGAGGATCTGCGGCGGCGGATCTGCGAGTCGGCGGCGGCGTTGTGCCGCTCGGTCGGCTATCGCAGCGCGGGCACGGTGGAGTTCCTGCTCGACGTCGAGCGCGGCGAGTTCTACTTCATCGAGGTGAACCCGCGCATCCAGGTCGAGCACACCGTCACCGAAGTCGTCACCGGCATCGATCTGGTCCGCAGCCAGATCCTGATCGCCGACGGCCACCGGCTGCACGAGACGCCGCTGAACATCCCGGTGCAGGAGAAGGTCGAGCACCGCGGCGTGGCGATGCAGTGCCGCGTCACGACGGAAGATCCGGAGCAGAACTTCACGCCCGACTACGGCCGCATCACGACCTACCGCTCGGCGGGCGGCTTCGCGGTCCGCCTGGACGGCGGCAGCGGCTTCGGCGGCTCGGTCATCACGCCGTACTTCGATTCGCTGCTGGTGAAGGTCACCACCTGGGGCTCGTCGCTCGAGGAAGCGGGGCAGCGCGCCGACCGCGCGCTGCGCGAGTTCCGCATCCGCGGCGTCAAGACGAACATCTCGTTCCTCCTGAACCTGATCGAGCATCCGACCTTCAAGTCGGGCAGCGCCACGACCACCTTCATCGACGAGACGCCGGAGCTGTTCCGGTTCCGGCAGGCGCGCGACCGCGCGACCAAGACGCTGTCGTATCTCGGCGACGTGATCGTCAACGGCCGCTCCGACGTCAAGGGGCGCTACGACGGCCAGCGCAAGCTGCCGGTTCCCGTCGTCCCGCCGGTGCCGCACGGCACGCAGCCGCCGCCCGGCACGCGCCAGCGGCTGCAGGCGCTCGGCCCGGAGAAGTTCGCCGAGTGGATCCTCGCGCAGAAGGGGCTGCTCATCACCGACACGACGCTGCGCGACGCGCATCAGTCGCTCATCGCCACGCGCGTGCGCACGTACGACATGCTCGCGGTCGCCGACGCGATCGCGCGCTTGACGCCGAACCTGTTCAGCCTCGAGATGTGGGGCGGCGCGACGTTCGACTCCTCCATGCGCTTCCTGCAGGAGGATCCGTGGCAGCGGCTCCACGAGCTGCGGCAGCGCGTTCCGAACATCCTGTTCCAGATGCTGCTGCGCGCCAGCAACGCCGTCGGCTACACGACCTACCCGGACAACGTCGTGCGCGCGTTCATCGAGCGCAGCGCCGACGCGGGCATCGACGTCTTCCGCATCTTCGACTCGCTGAACTCGACCGACAACATGCGGCTGGCGATCGAGTCGGTGCGCAACGACACGAACGTCATCTGCGAAGCCGCCATCTGCTACACCGGCGACATCCTCGATCCGGCACGCACGAAGTACTCGCTGCAGTACTACGTCAAGCTGGCGAAACAGCTCGTCGAGATGGGGACGCACGTGCTCGGCATCAAGGACATGGCCGGCCTGTGCAAGCCGTATGCGGCGTACGCGCTCGTCAAGGCGTTGAAGGAGGAGGTCGGCGTGCCGATCCACTTCCACACGCACGACACCAGCGGCATCAACTCCGGGAGCGTGCTGCGCGCCTGCGACGCGGGCGTCGACATCGCCGACGGCGCCCTCGCCGCGATGGGCGGCATGACCAGCCAGCCGTGCCTCAACGGCATCGTCGCGGCCCTGCGGAACACCGAGCGCGACACGGGGCTCGACCAGGCGGCGCTCGACGATTTGAGCCGCTACTGGGCGGCGGTACGCGAGCTCTACTACCCGTTCGAGGAAGGGCTCAAGGCGCCAGGGCCCGACGTGTACCAGCACGAGATGCCCGGCGGGCAGTACACGAACCTGCGGCAGCAGTCGAAGAGCCTTGGCCTGGAGAACCGGTGGCAGGAGGTCTGCGACGCCTATGCCGCCGCCAACCGTCTCGTCGGCGACATCGTCAAGGTGACGCCGTCCAGCAAGGTGGTCGGGGACCTGGCGCTGTTCCTCGTCACGAACAAGCTGACCGAAGACGATGTGCTGAGTGCGACGGTGCCACTGAGCTTCCCGCGCAGCGTCGTCGAGATGATGCAGGGGCTGCTCGGCGAGCCGGAAGGGGGCTGGCCGAAACGCTTCCAGGAGATCGTGCTGAGGTCGGCGCACGTCGAGCCGATCGCCGGCCGTCCTGGCGCCTCGATGCCGCCCGCCGATTTCGAGGCGGCGGCGCAGGAGATCCGCGCGAAGACCCAGCGCGAGCCGAGCGAGGAGGACGTCCTCTCCTACCTGCTCTACCCGCAGGTGTACCTCGAGTTCCAGAAGCACGTCTCGCAGTTCGGCGACACGTCGACCATTCCGACGGCGAACTTCTTCTACGGCCTGCAGCCTGGCGAGGAAGCGTCGATCGAGATCGAACGCGGCAAGACGCTGATCGTGAAGTACCTGACCGTCGGCCAGGTGCGGGAGGACGGCACGCGCACCGTCTTCTACGAGCTGAACGGGCAGCCGCGCGCGGTGAGCGTGCTCGATCGCACGGCGTCGGCAACCGTGAAGCGCAATCCGAAGGCGGACCCTGACAACGCGGCGCACATCGCCGCGCCGATGCCCGGGAAGATCTCGACGGTCGCCGTGCGCGCCGGGCAGGCGGTGAAGAAGGGGGAGCGGCTCCTCTCAATCGAAGCGATGAAGATGGAGACCGCCGTCTACAGCCCGCGCGACGCGCACGTCGCCGAGGTGCACGTGGAGCCGGGTGCGGCGGTCGAAGCGCGCGATCTCCTGGTCGTGCTCAGGGACTGAAGCGAATTCGGGCGCCGGATGACGGCACGTCCGACCGGTCTCGAAGATCATCCATCACGAAGGCACGAAGGATCACGAAGGTCACGAAGATCATTCTTGGTTTCTCGTGGTTTCGTGAACTTCGTGACTTCGTGATGAAGTTCTGGGTCTACGAAATGTGTCGGTGTGTCACCGTGAGCTCCGTGGATTTGATGGTGCTACCGTGTCGTGCCCGTGTTGGAGTTTTGGATCTCGCACGGTGCATGACGTGTGGACCTCGGATTCAGCCGGACTTCTCGCGCCAACGATTCTTCTTCACGAAGGCACGAAGGACACGAAAGCGCAACTCTTCGAGCTCAGCGCGTCGCGGCCGTTTGCTTGATCCAGGCCGCGATGTCCTCGATGACCTCGTCGGCGACATGTCCTGCGGTCAGGTACTCGGACGGCGTGCTCTTCCCGACGCCCGCCATGAACAGGTGGTTGAGCGCCGGGTAGCTCTTGAACGTCACGTCGCTCCGGCCGCCTAACGCGCGACGCCACAGCTCGAAGTCGGTCATCGACACCTGGTAGTCGCGCTCTCCCTGCAGGATCAGCATCGGCCGCTTCACCGTCGCGGCCACTTGGGCGGGATTGTACGCGTCCAAATCCTTCCAGTACGACTCGGGCGCCGCGCGCCGCAGCGTGTCGAGCGCCTGCTGCTGGTCGACCGATGAACCGGGCGGCGCAATCGACGCCAGATAGGCGAGCTGCTCGCGCGCCACCTCCATCAGCGGACGCACCGCACCGGCCATGATCACCAGGCCGGCGACGTCGGGATCGCCCTGTGCGATGCGCGGCGCGAGCGTCGCGCCGAGGCTGTGCCCGATGACGATGACTGGGAGACGCGCGGTTCGCGGATGCTGGCGCAGCCGCGCAACCGCGGCGACGGCATCGTCGATGACCTCGTGCTGAACCGTCATCCCGGAGATCGACGCGAGCTTCCCACCGTATTGGTGCGAGCGCTTCTCGTAGCGCAGGACGGCGACGCCCCGATCGGCGAGTCCCCAGGCAAGATCGCGAAACGGTTTGTTCGCCCCGATCGTCTCGTCGCGATCCTGCGGCCCCGAGCCGTGCACCAGGATGGCCGCGGCGATCGGATTCGCCGGGAGCGACAGCGTGCCGGGCAGCGCCCACTCGCCGGAACCGACGGTCAACGGTTCTTCCGTGAAGCGGCTCCCCTGCGGAGGGGCGACAGCGTCGGCCGACGGCACCGGACGCGGAACCATGCGCAGCCCGCTGATCTTCCCCTCTGCATCGAACGCGACGATGACGTTCAGGGCGGCGCGCTCGAACTGGCAGCCGAGGACGACCGCCGTGTTGCCGTTTGCCGCCGGCTGCACCCGCTGGTCGAGACGTGCGCGGAACGCGCCGACCTGCTGGACGAGGCCGGCCCAGACGGTCTTCAGCTGCGCGGGCGGCAGCGCCGCCGACATCTGCGCGTTGAACTGCCCCGCGACCTCGTCGAACTGCTCGCGCACCAGCAGGTCGACGATCTGGATCGCGCGGTCGGCGGTCGCCGGTTGCTGTCCGTGCATCGGGTGTGGTGCCGACAGGATCAAAACGGCGAGCGCCGCCGCGAGACGAAGCCACGGTACCGATCGGCCCACGTGCACGCGTTACTTGCTCATCTTCAACGCATCAGCCGCAATCGACAGCTTGCCGTTCTTCGCGGTGACGTCGCCGGTGATCTCGACCGTGTGCAGCATGTGATCGGCGAGCTTGGCGTTCTTGTTCGCGGCCAGACCGCCGGTCACCTCGTAGACCTTGCCGTCTGCCGTGAGGAGCGCAACCGGCTTGCCCGCCTTGGCGCACGACACGGCGCACGAGGCGTCGGCGTCGACCTTCTTCTCCATCAGGTAGCATTCCTGATCGATCAGCTGCCCTTTGATCGTCTCGGTCTTCGCGGCCGCCGGCGCGCTGAACAGGATGGCCACCGCGCCGATCATCAGACATGACGTCACGATTCTCATGACAACCTCGGGAATTTGACGAGTTGACGAGTTGACGATTTAGCGAGTTCGCGAGTTCGCGAGTTCGCGAGTTCGCGAGTTCGACGACCTGGCGACTGACGATTTAACGACGTTCGACGGATCGAGATCAAGCGCCAAAGACCGCGCGATTCGTCAATCGCCCCTCGTCGCGTCCGCCCGTCGTCGGATTGACGGACGGCATCCGCATACAATGTGCGGCGTATGCCACAGGTCGCATCCGCCGCCCCGACTCCGTTGACGGCCAACCAGATCCGCGGCTTCTGGGCCGCGTGGGGCGGGTGGGCGCTCGACGGCATGGATTCGTTCATCTACGCGCTCGTCCTCACGCCGGCGATCACCGAGCTGCTGCCGCGCTCGGGCATCGAGACTACGCCCGGAAACGTCGGCTACTACGGCAGCGTCCTGTTCGCGCTCTTCCTGATCGGCTGGGGCCTCTCGATGGTCTGGGGGCCGCTCGCCGACCGCTTCGGCCGCGTGCGGACGCTGATGCTGACGATCCTCTGCTACTCGGTCTTCACCTTTCTCGGCGCGCTCGTCACCAACGTCTGGCAGCTCGCGATCTGCCGGCTGCTGGCGGGCGTCGGCATCGGCGGTGAGTGGTCGATGGGCGGAACGTTCGTCGCGGAGGAGTGGCCGGAGGATCGCCGCAAGACAGGCGCCGGCTACATGCACACCGGCTACTACTTCGGCTTCTTCCTCGCGGCGCTGGCCAACTACTTCATCGGCGCTCACTACGGCTGGCGCATGATGTTCGCGCTCGGCGGGCTGCCGGCGCTGCTCGTCGGTTTCATCCGCTACGGCGTCCACGAGTCCACCCGCTGGCAGCACACCGTACAGGTCAGACGGCCGTCGCTGCGCGAATCGTTCGCTGCGCTCTTCTCGTCGACCTATGCCCGGCGCACCATCCTGAACTCCATCTTCCTCCTCGTCTCGATCGTCGGCCTGTGGGCAGGATCGGTCTACGTGCCGGCTTCGGTGACGCAGCTCGCGCGCGCCGCCGGCTACACCGCGCCGCAGGCGGCGCAGATGGCCTCCTACGGGACGATGGTGCTGTCGGTCGGGACGATTCTCGGATGCCTCGTCGTCGCGCCGCTCGCCGAGCGCTTCGGCCGCCGCACGACGCTCGGCATCTACTTCGTGATCATGTTCGTGAGCATCGCCGCCGGCTTCGGTTACGTGTTCTATCTCGGATCGCTGTCGCTGTTCATGGGCGTGCTGTTCTTCCTCGGCCTCGGCGGCGCCAACTTCGCGGTCTACACGCTGTGGCTCCCCGAGCAGTACTCGACCGAGTGCCGCGCGAGCGCGTTCGCCTTCGCCACGTCGGTCGGCCGGTTCGCAGGCGCGGGGATCACCTTCCTCGTCGGCGCCGGCGTGTCGTACTACGGCACGATCGGCACGCCGGTCGCGTTCACGTCGATCGCCTTCCTGCTCGGGCTGTTGCTCCTGCCGCTCGGGGAAGAGACGACAGGAAAGCCGCTGCCGGAATAACATCACGATTTCACGATTTCACGATTTGACGATTGGACGATTTCACGATTGGACGATTTAACGATTTAACGATTTGCCATGGCGAAGCGACGTTACGAATACGTGCTTGGAGATGATGCGCGCGAGGCGGCGCGGCTGCGGGCGCAGGCCCGGCTCTGGGATCCGGTGTCGCACGCGCTGTTCGACCGCATCGGCATCAAGCGGGGATGGCGCGTGCTCGAGATCGGCCCCGGCGCCGGGTCGCTGCACATGGAACTGCGGCGGCGCGTCGGAGGAACGGTCGATGCCGTCGAGCGATCGCCACGCTTCGCGACACGCCTCGAGGCGCTCACCCGCCGCGACGGCTTCGGACCGAGCCGGATCTACTTTTCAGATCTGATCGACGCCGACCTGCCGGCCAACACCTACGACCTCGTCTTCGCGCGGTGGGTGTTCCTCTTCCTGCCCGATCCCGCGGCGCACGTCCGGCTGCTGGCACGAGCGCTCAAGCCGGGCGGCATGCTCGCGCTGCAGGACTACCATCGAGACACCTTCATGCTGGTACCGAAGCCGACCGACTGGGACGACTTCATCGCCGCCGACCGCGCCTTCTTCGCCTCGCAGGGCGGAAACGTCAGCATCGGCGTGCACCTGCCGAAGATGATGACCGACGCGGGGCTCTCCCTCGTCGACATCGCGCAGACGACGAAGGATGGGCATCCCGGATCGCCAACGTGGAACTGGGTCACCGACTACGTGCTGTCGGTCATCAGACGCCTGGAGCACGCCCCTTCGTTCACGCGCGCGAAGGCCGCTCGCCTGAAGCGTGAGTGGCTCGGCGCGGAACGGAACCGGGCGTCGCTCCTGATCGCCCCGTGCGTCCTCGACATCGTCGGACGGAAGAAGCGGTAACCGTCCGATCAGGACGTGCCCGTCTGCCGCTGCTCGACCTTCACGCCTTCGACGACCGTATCGCCAGGGTGCAGGATGATCGTCGTTCCCGGCTCGATGCCGCTGGCGACCTCCGCCTCCTGTCCATTCTGATGATCGATGGCGATCGGCACGCGGTGCGCTCTGCCGTCCCGCACCGCGAACACCGCCCACTGCTCGCCGGCTCTCACCAGGGCGCCGGTCGGCACCTTCAGCACGTCGCCTGACTCCCACGTGACGATGCGCGCGCGTACGCGGTAGCCGTCGCCCAGCGCGGCCCATGCCGTTGCCGGATCGGTGAACTCCAGGATGACGTTGACGCGCTGCTCTTCGACGCCGAGCGCGGAGATCTTGGTGAACCCGGACGGCTCGACGCGCTTCACCCGCGCGTCGAGCATGCGGTCGCCGCCCCACTGGTCGATGATCGCGCGCGCTCCCGGCTGCACCTTCACCGCATCGACCGACAGCAGATCGACCACGATCTCGAGCTGGCGCGGATCGCCGATCTCGACGAGCGGATCGCCGGCCGGCACCACCGTTTCGCTCTCGCGCACCCGCTTCAGCACGACCCCGTCCACGGGAGACGTGATCGGCACGACCCGGCCGCCGGCGTCGGCCGTCGGCGGTGCCAGCCGCGCCTGCGCGCGGGTCACTTCGGCCTCCGCCGCTCTCGCCGCGAACACCGCGGCGTTCACCTGTTCCTCCGCAGTCTTCACATCCGCTTCGCGCGCTTCGAGCTGCTGCGTGGTCGCCAGGCTCTCGGCCACCAGGTTGCGGACGCGCGTCAGCTCGCGCTGCGCCAGCGCCAGCGCGGCGCGGGCCCGCTGCTCCTCGGCCCGGGCCTGCCCGGTCGTCGCGCGTGCGCTGTCGAGCGCCGCCTGCGCCTCGGCTCGCGTCCGCGCGTCGAGCAGTCCGGGCGTCTCGGGCCGGAGGCGTGCGACGACATCGCCCGTCTTGACCGGATCGCCCGGCTCGAGCTCGATGCGCAGCACGCGTCCCGCCACCGGAGAGGCGACGACGAAGCGATCGCGAACGCGCGTGCGTCCCTCTTCGTCGACCGTCACGAGCAGCGGTCCCCTCGAGACGACCGCCGTTTCCACCGGCACCGTCTCGGGCCACAAGGCCACCGCCAGCAGCGCGGCGACGACGATCACCACAATCCAGAGACGCCGGTTCAGGAGGAGTCGACGCACGCAGCTATTCCCTTCTCTTCAGCACCGCGACGAGATCGAGCCGATCGAGCCGGCGCCGCACGATGAAACCGGACAACGCCGCCGCGGCAATGACGACGAGGAACGCCCAGGCGACCGTCGACGCCGAGACGACGAACGAGAGCCGGTACATCTCGTTGTTGAAGCCGAGCATGATCAGCCGGCCGAGCACGTAGCCGATCAGGGCGCCGACCGGCAGCGCGATCACGGTCAGCACGGCGAGCTCTCCGAGCAGGATCAGCGAGATCTCGGCGCGCGTGAAGCCGAGCACGCGCAGGCTCGCCAACTCGTGGCTGCGCTCCGACAGCGACACGCGCGCGGCGTTGTAGACCACTCCGAACGCGATGACGCCGGCGAAGATCACGTTCAGGAAGATCTGCACGTTCATCGTCTCGGCCATCGTCTGCCGGAAGTTGCGAAGCGTCACCTCCCGCAGCGCCACGCCGGCAATCGCCGGCATCGTCTTGACGGCGAAGTTGAAGCGATCGGTGGCGGCCGGATCGATCGTGACGGCCGCCGCGGTGACAGTGTCCCCCTCGTCGAGCAGCCGGTGCAACGTGTCGATCCGCATGTAGGCCTGCAGGCCGAGCGTGTCGTCGACGAGCGCCCGGATCGGCACGTCGAGCACCTGCCGGCGTCCCTCCAGCACCGACACGCGGACGATGTCGCCCGGAACGACGTCGAGCACCTCGCCGAGGATCTTCGACAGCATCAGCCCGTCGGGCGGCAGCGAGAGGACCCGGCCTTCGCGTGTGACCACGCGGTTCAACGTCGGTCGCTCGGGCAGCCCGGTGATCGCCAGCGTGCGCGTGCGGCTGCCGGCGCTGAGCCGCACCGGGACCGAGCGCATCGGCTCGAGATCCATCGTCCCCGGGATGTGCTTCACATCGTAGACCGCCCGCGCCGAGCGCGGCTGGACGAACGAAACGGTCGCATCCTGGCGTGTGGCGAGCTCGAACTGCTGGTTGATGAGGACGTTCATCACGTCGATGAACGACAGGCCGACGAACAGCACCGCCACGGCGAACGCGATGCCGACGATCGACGTGAGCGTGCGCACCGGCTGCCGCTCCAGGTTGCGCAGCACCATGCGGGACGCCATCGGAAGGCGCACCGTCCGCTCGAACAGGCTGCGGCGATATCGCGCGGGCGCTTCCGGCCGCATCGCCTCCGCCGGCGGAATCCGGATCGCGCGGCGGACCGCCGACCAGGCCCCGACGGCGGCGACGACCAGCGCGCCGACGAGCGACTCGACCGCGACGTCGGTCGACATGCGGTAGTAGAGGATCGGGAACCGGAAGTACTCGTTGTAGAGCGAAATCATGCCGGCGCCGAGCCAGGCGCCTCCGGCGATGCCGAGCGCGGCGCCGACGAACGCGATGACCAGGCCCCACTTGATGTAGTGCCACGCGATCTCGCCGTTGGCGAAGCCGAGCGCCTTCAACGCGGCGATCTGCGCGCGCTGGAGCGCGAGGGCTCTCGTGAGCGCCACGTTGAGGATGAACGCCGCGACGCCGAGGAAGATGAGCGGCGTGAGGAACCCGAACATCTGGAGCTGATTCAGCTCGCTGTCGAGCGTCCAGGCCGAGATCTGCTGGCTCCGCGGGATCGCGCCGAGCCCGCCGTACGGCTCGAGGATCCGGTCGACCTGCGCGATCACGTCCGCAGACGAGGCATCGCGGCCGAGCGCGATCGACACGTCGTTGAAGCCGCCTTCCATGTCGAAGGCCGGCGCGAGCGCGGCGTTGCTCATCCAGAAGATGCCGAAGCGCCGGCGGTCCGGGAAGATCTCGCCCGGCCTGATCGCGTACACGTACTCGGGCGACAGCGCGATGCCGACGATCGTCAGCCAGCGGCGCCGGCCGTTGATGAGCGCCGCCACGCGATCGCCCGGCCCGAACCCGTTCGCCTCGCAGAACATCTCGCTGGCGAGCACTTCGTCCGGTCTCGCCGGATCGATCCAGCGTCCGCGGCGCAGGAAGAGATCGTTGAGCGGCGGATGCCCCGTCTCGGGGAGCGAGATCAGCCGGCCGGTCGCCGGCTCCGACAGGCCCGGCACGTCGAGCGTGACGTCGGCGACGACGCGGGTCATGACCCGCTCGACGCCGGGAATCGCTTCGAGCTCGGCGCGCACGCTCGCGGGCGCGCGTTTGAGCGAGGCGAACACGTCGGCGAAGCGCGCGACGTCGAAGTACTCCGCGCGCGTCCGCTGCAGCGAATCGAAGTTCGACAGGTAGGTGACGAACATCGTGACGCCGGCCGCGACGACCGCGGCGATCGCGAGCGCCTGCCCCTTCATCTCCCAGAGATCGCGCAGGAGCTTGCGGTCGAGCGTGCCGATGAACCGCGGCATCCTCACCATTGCAGCTGCGCCACCGTGAGCTTCTGCGCGTTGCGCTCGACCGACGACACGTGGCCGTCCGCGAGCCGCACGACGCGGTCCGCGATGCCGGCAATCGCCGCGTTGTGCGTGATCACGACCGTGGAGGTGCCGAGCTCGCGGTTCACGTGCGTGATGGCGTCCAGCACCACGGCGCCGGTCGTGATGTCGAGCGCACCGGTCGGCTCGTCGCACAGGAGGACGTCGGGGCGCTTCGCGATGGCGCGCGCGATGGCGACGCGCTGCTGCTCGCCGCCGGACAGCTGCGCCGGGAAGTGATCCAGCCGCTGCGCCAGCCCCACGAGGCCGAGCGCCTCCTCCGGCGTCATCGATCCGGTCGACAGCTCGGTGACGAGCGCGACGTTCTCGCGTGCGGTCAGGCTCGGGATCAGGTTGTAGAACTGGAACACGAAGCCGACGTGGGAGCGGCGGTACTCGGTCAGCGCCGCTTCGCCGGCTGCCGTGAGATCGCGGTCCTTGTAGACGACCGTGCCGGAGGTCGGCACGTCGAGGCCGCCGAGGATGTTCAACAGCGTCGACTTGCCGGATCCCGACGGGCCGAGCAGGACGATGAACTCGCCTTCGTACAGGTCGAAGTCGACGCCGCGGAGCGCTTCGACGGTCACCTCGCCCATCTCGTAGACCTTGCGCAGATCGCGAGCGACGAAGACCGGGCGGGCGGCGGCCGGCGCGGAGGTGGCGGATCCGTTCACAGAGGCCAGCGTAGCGCGATTTCGGGGGATCGCGGTCCGATGAGGTCGAGGCCGTGAAGCTGGACGATGCCGGGCCACCCGCATGCGGGACACTCTGGGAGCCCGGCTTCAGCCGGACTGCATCCTTCCTTCACGAAGGCACGAAGGACACGAGGGTTCACGACGATCACTCTTGGGTTCCTCGTGATTTTCGTGAACTTCGTGACTTCGTGATGAAGTTCTGAGTTTACGAATGTGTTGGTGTTGCAACCGTGAGCTCCGTGGATTTGATGGCGTTTCCGTGTCGTGTCCGTGGTGGAGTTTTTGATCTCGCACGGTGCATGACGTGTGGATCTCGGATTCAGCCGAACGTCTCGCGGCAACGATTCTTCTTCACGAAGGCACGAAGGACACGAAGGGTCACGACGATCATTCTTGGTTCCTCGTGATTTTCGTGAACTTCGTGACTTCGTGATGAGGCTCTGTGGGATGCATACGCCGTGAGCTCCGTGGATTCGATCGCGCTTCCGTGTCGTGTCCGTGGTGGAGTTTTTGATCTCGCACGGTGCATGACGTGTGGACCTCGGATTCAGCCGGACGTCTCGCGGCAACGATCCTTCTTCACGAAGGCACGAAGGACACGAAGGGTCACGACGATCATTCTTGGGTTCCTCCTGACTTTCGTGAACTTCGTGACTTCGTGATGAAGTTCTGAGTTTACGAATGTGTTGGTGTTGCAACCGTGAGCTCCGTGGATTTGATGGCACGTCCGTGTCGTGTCCGTGGTGGCGCTTTGATTTCGGATAGGGCGTCCCGAGCGGTATCTGACCCGGATGTTGACTCCAGGAGGCCCGACGCGGTAATCTGCGACCTCATGTTCGTTCGCGTCCACCACGTGCACCACCACCATCATCATCCGGCCGCTGCCGGGCAGGTGGAGTTGCGCGCACATTAGCCAGTTCGGATCGAACGAACCACGCGACATGCAACCCGCCCCCCGGCGGGTTTTTTTGTGTCCGGACGCGGCGGCGCTGCCGTCCGGGCAGCCACCGGCGAACGACGAACACGCACGCGAAAGGCGACCATGCAGATCGATTTCACGAAACTCGACGGGCTCATTCCGGCGGTGATCCAGGACGTCGACAGCCTCGAGATCCTGATGGTGGGCTTCATGAACGAGGAAGCCCTCGAACGGACGAAGCAGACCGGCTACGCCACCTTCTTCAGCCGCAGCCGGAACAAGCTCTGGATGAAAGGCGAGACCTCGGGCAACCAGCTCCAGGTCGTGGAGACGCTGGTGGACTGCGACGAGGACACGCTGGTGCTGAAGTGCAGGCGGCTCGGCGACGGCGTCGTCTGCCACACCGGCGAACGAAGCTGCTTCTACCGCACGCTCGATTGAATGCTCGAACACCGAGCCCGCGGGGGGCGCACGGCACACGCGGCTCGGGCTGCGACTGGCGTGCGGAAACCGTGGCCTCCGCTTACCTCCGCACCTTCCGTGTTGGTGCTTTGAAGGACAGACAATGAAACTGAAACTCGGTATTCCGAAGGGCTCGCTGCAGGACGCGACGGTCCAGCTCTTTCAGCGCGCGGGGTTCAACATCTACGTCAGCTCGCGATCGTACTTCCCGACGATCGACGATCCCGAGATCGAGTGCATGCTGATCCGCGCCCAGGAGATGGCGCGCTACGTCTCGGACGGCGTGCTCGACGCCGGGCTCACCGGCCTCGACTGGATTGCCGAGCACGAAGCCGGCGATGGGCGGACCGGCGTCATCGAGCCGATTGCCGATCTCGTGTACGCGAAGCAGAGCTTCGGCAAGGTGCGCTGGGTGCTCGCCGCGCCCGAGGACTCGAACATCCGCTCGGCGCAGGACCTCGAGGGGAAGACGATCGCCACCGAGCTGGTGCGCGCCACGAAGGCGTACTTCCGCAAACAGAACGTGAACGTCAAGGTGGAGTTCTCCTGGGGCGCGACCGAGGTGAAGCCGCCGATGCTCGCCGACGCGATCGTGGAGGTCACCGAGACCGGCTCGTCGCTGCGCGCCAACCGCCTGCGGATCATCGACACGGTGATGGAGTCGAACACGCAGCTCATCGCCAACAGGACGGCGCTCGCCGACGCCTGGAAGAAGACGAAGCTCGACAACATCGCGCTGCTGCTCAAGGCGGCGATCGAGGCGCAGGGGCGCGTCGGCATGATGCTCAACGTCCGCCGCACCGATCTCGAGAAGGTGCTGAGCCTCCTCCCGGCGCTGCAGCGTCCGACGATCTCGAACCTGAGCGACGATCAGTGGGTGGCGGTCAACACGATCATCGAGGAGAAGACCGTTCGCGATCTGATCCCGCGGCTCAAAGCGGCCGGCGGCCACGGCATCGTCGAGTACCCGTTGAACAAGATCGTCCTCTGATTTTGCGAGGCGGTTGGGTTGGCGCTGATGCGGGCGACGAGGGCGTCGCACGATGGGCGTCAGGTTGAAATCTGCGCGGACGTCCGGCTGAAGCCGGACACTACGATCAGGGCGACCGACGTCCGGCCAAAGCCGGACGCCACACACGACAGAGCCGGACACCACGTTCGGAAGGCACAAGCCAGAGCAGGCGGGAGACTGATGCGGATCATCGACGCGACGAACCGGCGGGCCATCGAAGAGCTGTTCGCCAAGAAGGAATCGACCGATCGGACGTTCGAGCGCAAGGTTGCGGCGATCGTGCAGAAGGTCCGCGGCGGCGGCGACCGTGCGCTCCTCCGGCTCGCGCGGCAGCTGGACAACCTGACGCAGCCGATGGAGGTCACGCGCGAGGAAATGGAGATGGCCGCGGCAACGGTGCCGGCCGACGTGCGTGCGGCGATCAGACAGTCGGCGCGCAACATCGCGCGCGTCGCCGCGAGGCAGATCCCGAAGCACTTCGACGTCGAGGTGCTGCCGGGGGTGCAGGTCGAGCAGCGCGTCGAACCGCTCGAGCGCGTCGGCTGCTACGTTCCGGGCGGACGCTTCCCGCTGCCCTCGTCACTCCTGATGACCGCCGTGCCCGCCCGCGTCGCCGGCGTGCGCACCATCGTCGCCGTCTGCCCTCGCCCGGAGGGCAGCGTCATGGCGGCCGCGCTCGAGGCAGGGGTGACGAAACTGTTCCGGATCGGCGGCGCACATGCCGTCGCCGCGCTCGCGTACGGGACCGAGAGCATCCCGCGCGTGGACAAGATCGTCGGGCCGGGCAACAAGTGGGTGGCGCAGGCGAAGGCGCAGGTCACCGCCGACTGCGCGATCGACTTCTACGCCGGACCGACCGAGATCGTCGTCGTCGCGGCAAGCGGCGATCCGCGCTGGGTCGCGGCCGACCTGATCGCGCAGGCGGAGCACGACCCCGACGCGCGGTCGGTGCTCATCACCTGGAAGAAGCCGTTCGCGCGCCGCGTCGGCGCGATCGTCGATCGCGTCGCGAAGGGGCGCGACATCGTCACCCGCTCGCTGAAGGCGCACGGCGCGATCGTCGTCGCCAGGAACGCCGACGAAGCGATGGCGCTGTCGAACCGCTTCGCGCCGGAACACCTGGTCGTCGAGAGCGACGCGCTCGTCGACCGTCCCATCGTCGCCGGGGCGGTATTCGTCGGTCCCTACACGGCGCAGGCCGCGGGGGACTACGCGACAGGATCGAATCACGTGCTCCCGACCGCCGGCGCCGCGCGGTTCCGCGGCGGGCTGAGCGCGGCCGATTTCGTGCGCGTCATGTCGGTGCAGCGTCTGACGGCCGACGGGCTGGCGCGGCTCGCCCCGACGATCGTGCCGCTGGCGACGGCCGAAGGGCTGCGCGCCCACGCGGAGTCGATCCGGGTCAGGCTGTGACGCCGAAGTACGAGAAGCCGGCGGAGCTGTACGACGGCCTCCGGCTGCACCAGAACGAGCACACGGGCGGCTGCTCGGCGAAGGTGCTCGAGGCGCTCGCGTCGCTGCGCGCGGATCAGGTATCGGTGTATCCGCCGTACGCCGCCGCCACACGCGCCTGCGCCGAGTATCTCGGCGTCGATCCCGACCATGTCTCGCTCGTCAACGGGCTCGACGAGGGGATCATGGCGACCGCGGTCGCGAAGCTGCGGCCGCGCGTCGGCGAACCGGCGTTCGAGGCGATCGTTCCGCAGCCGGCGTTCGAGATCTTCGCGCTCGACACCGAAGCGGTTGGCGGTGTCGTCGTGGCGGTGCCGCCCGGCCTCGACTACGCGTTCCCGGTGGACGAAGTGCTCGCGGCGATTGGCGAGCGCACGCGCGTCGTGTTCATCACGAACCCGAACAACCCGACCGGGACGCTCGTCGCCACGGATGCCATCCGGCGCGTGGCCGAGCGTGTGCCGCCGGAGGCGATCGTGCTGGTCGACGAAGCGTACGCCGAGCTCTCGGGGCAGACGTTCCTTCCCCATCTCGCCGAGCATCGGAACGTCGTCGTCGGCCGCACCTTCTCGAAGGCGTTCGGGCTTGCCGGCCTGCGCATCGGCGCGCTCGTCGGCCACCCGGAGACGCTCGAGCCGATCCGGCTCGTCGTGCCTGTTTACAGCGTGAACGTCGCCGCGGTCGTCGCGCTGCAGGCGGCGCTCGATGATCTCGGGTACGTCCGCCGCTACGTTCGCGAGGTCGACGAGTCGAAGCGGCTGCTGTATGACGCCTGCGCGCGCCTCGGACTTCGCTGCTGGCCGAGCGCCGGGAACTTCGTCCTGGTCGACGCGGGCGACCGGGCGGCGCATCTCGCACGCGCGGCGGCCGAGAGAGGAGTCTACGTGCGGGATCGTTCCGGCGAACAATGGTTGACAGGCTGTCTCCGCGTCGGCGCAGGAGTGGTGGCGCACACGAGGCGCTGCATCGAGGTGTTCGAGGAGGTGTTGTGCGCCGCGGAGTAATCGACAGACGGACGACCGAGACGCAGATCGCGCTCTCGCTGGCGCTCGACGGGCGCGGCACGTACCAGGTGCGCACCGGCATCCGCTTCCTCGATCACATGCTGGAGCTGTTCGCACGGCATGGCGGCTTCGACCTGAAGGTCGACACGACCGGCGATCTCGACGTCGACCAGCATCACACGGTCGAGGATCTCGGCATCGCGCTCGGCGAGGCGGTCTCCCGGGCGCTCGGCGATCGGCGCGGGATCAACCGCGCCGGCTACTTCGTCATGCCGATGGACGAGACGCTGGCGGTCGCCGCGATCGACCTCGGCGGACGGCCTCACACGGTCGTCGACCTCAAGGTGAAGGTGCGGCTCGTCGGCGATCTCCAGACCGAGCTCGTGCACGACTTCTTCGAGGGGTTCGCGATCGGCGCGCGCGCCAACGTCCACATCAAGGTGATGTACGGCCGCTCCAACCACCACAAGATCGAAGCCTGCTTCAAGGCGTTCGCCCGCGCGCTGCGGGTCGCCTGCGCGAAGGACAAGCGGCTCGCGAAGATGCTCCCGAGCACGAAGGGACTACTGTAGGAGAGCCGGGACGGCAGAGTGTGGCTGGAGCCGCGGCGGCGTCAATTGCAAGCGACATTTGAAATCTCGGAAAGGTGATCTTTGCCGGCTCGTATCGCGCTCATCGATTACAAGGCAGGAAATCTCACATCGGTGCGCAAGGCGCTCGCGGCTGTGGGCGCCGACGTGTTCACGCCGGAGCGCGCCGCCGATCTGTCGTCGGCCGACGGCATCATCGTGCCGGGAGTGGGACACTTCGCCGCCACGGCGGTACTCGACGCCGCCTGGGTGGACGCGATCCTCTCGCGCGTCGATCTCGGCCGGCCGCTGCTCGGGATCTGCCTCGGCCTGCAGTGGCTCTTCGAAGGCAGCGAGGAATCGCCGGAGCTGAAAGGGCTCGGCGTGCTCGCCGGCACCGTGCATCGCCTGCGCGGCGACGACGGGCACGGGCAGACCGTGAAGGTGCCGCACGTCGGCTGGAACAGCCTCGAACGTGTGACCGACGCGCCGATCGTCGACGGCATCGCCGACGGCGCGCAGGTCTACTTCACCCACAGCTACGCCGCGCCGATCACCGAGGACACCGTCGCCGCGACGACGCACGGCGAGCGCTTCGCGTCGATCGTGCAGCGCGGACAGATCGCCGGGGTGCAGTTCCACCCGGAGAAGTCGGGCGACGTCGGCCTGCAGGTGCTGCGAAACTACATGAGAATGGTCGGCTGACGTGCTGTCGAAACGGATCATCGCCTGCCTGGACGTGCGTGACGGGCAGGTCGTCAAGGGCGTGAACTTCGAGGGGCTGCGCAGCGCGGGCGAGCCGGCCGAGCTCGCGCGCCGATACAACGCGGAAGGGATCGACGAGCTCGTCATCCTCGACATCACGGCGACGCTCGAGCGGCGCCGTGCGCTGGCGGAGACGATCCGCGCCGTCGCCCGCGAGCTGTACATCCCGCTCGCCGTCGGCGGCGGCATCCGCACGGAAGAGGACGCGGCGGTCGCCGTCGATGCCGGCGCCGACAAGGTGAGCTTGAACAGCGCCGCGCTCGCCAACCCGCAGCTGCTGACGACCCTTGCCAACCGGTACGGCAGCCAGGCGGTCGTCTGCGCCATCGACGCCAAGCACGCGATCGACGCGCACGGGCGCAAGACCTACGCGGTCTACTCGCGCAGCGGCAGCACGGCGGCCAACCGCGACGCCGTCGAGTGGGCGCGCGAAGCGGAAGCACGCGGCGCGGGAGAGATCCTGCTCACCTCGATCGATCGCGACGGGACGAAGGCCGGCTTCGACTGCGAGATGACCGCGGCCGTCTCGCGTGCGGTCTCGATCCCGGTCATCGCTTCCGGGGGCGCGGGCGGCCTGCAGGACTTCGTCGACGTGTTCACCACCGGCTGCGCCGACGCGGCGCTGGCCGCCTCGATCTTCCACTACGCCGAGACGAGCGTGCACGCGCTGAAGGAATACCTGCACGCTCACGGCATCCCCGTCCGGCTGTGACTGCGCGGCAACCGCGCGACTGACACCGATGCTTATTCCCGCAATCGATCTCAAGGACGACGCCGTCGTTCAGCTCGTCCAGGGTGAACGGCTCGCCATTCGCGACGACGACGTGAGCAAGTGGGTGAAGCGGTTCGAGAGATTCCCGAAAGTCCAGGTGATCGATCTCGACGCCGCCATGGGCACCGGCGACAACCTTGCCATCGTGCGTACGATCGCCGGATCGCTCGCCTGCCGCGTCGGCGGCGGCATCCGCAGCGTCGAGCGCGCCCGCGACATTCTCGAGGCGGGCGCGAAGGCGGTGATCGCCGGCTCCGCGCTCTTCAAGAGCGGCCGGCCCGATCTCGAGTTCGCCAAACGCATGGCCGGCGCGATCGGCGCCGAGCGCCTGATCGCCGCCGTGGACAGCAGGGGCGGACAGGTCGTGGTCAACGGCTGGAAGACGCCGCTGCCGATCTCGGCCGTCGAGGCGGTGCAGGCGCTCGAGCCCTACTGTGCCGAGTTCCTGTACACCTACGTCGACGCCGAAGGACTGATGCAGGGGACCAACATTCCCGCCATTCTCGAGGTGCGTCGCGCGACGAGCCGGCGCGTGACCGCCGCCGGGGGGATCACGACCCGGGAAGAGATCGACACCCTCGACGCCAACGGGGTCGATTCGGTCGTCGGCATGGCGGTCTACACCGGCACGCTCCGCATCGACGGGCCGTAGCGTCGTCGGGCGGGTCTGAAGATCCGGCTACGTACGGCTAGAGCGCTTTTCAGATGTATGTAGCTGCCGACCTTTAGGTCGGCCCCGTGCGGACCTGAAGGTCCGCGGCTACACGCAACTGAAAAGCGCTATAAAGCCGGACGCCACGACAGAGCCGGCGCCACGACAAGGCCCGACGCCAGGAGCGGGCGGTACAGCCGATCGGGCCTTACAATGGAGATCTGCCTTCGCGGCAGAGTCCAACTCCGTGAGCATTGCTCTCCAGGCCGACCCGGCCGTTCGCCCAGCCCGCAGTGCCGCCCCGACAGATCACCGCGTCTCGGTGGACGGCAAGTTCCTCCGGATCGGGGACGACCGGTTCCTGATCAAAGGGGTGACGTACGGCACCTTCGCGCCGGACGCCGACGGCTACCAGTTCCCCGCGATAGCGCAGATCGACGAGGACTTCCGCCTCATGGCGGAGCTCGGCATCAACAGCGTGCGCGTCTACACGCCGCCGCGCCGCGACCTGCTCGACGCCGCGCTCCGGCACGGCCTGCGCGTGATGGTCGGCCTGCCGTGGTCGCAGCACATCGCGTTCCTGGACGACCGCAAGCTGCGTGGCGACATCGAACGCGAGCTGCTCGACAAGGTCCGTGAGCTCGGCGATCACCCCGCCGTGCTGATGTTCGCCCTCGGCAACGAGATTCCGCCGCCGATCGTCCGCTGGCACGGGCGGCTGCGCATCGAGCGCTTCCTGCGTCGGCTCTACCGCAGGGCGAAGGCGTTGTCGCCGCACAGCCTGTTCACGTACGTCAACTTCCCCCCGACCGAGTTCCTCGACCTCTCGTTCTTCGACGTCTGCGCGTTCAACGTCTACCTCCACCGCGAATCGGACCTGCGCGCGTACCTCGCGCGCCTGCAGCACATCGCCGGCCACAAGCCGCTGCTGCTGGCCGAAGCGGGCGCCGACAGCATCCGTGAAGGGCTCGACGGGCAGGCGGCGATCACGGCAATGCACCTGCGCGCCGCGTTCGAGGAGGGCGCGTGCGGCGCGATGGCCTTCGCCTGGACCGATCAGTGGTGGCGCGGAGGATTCGACGTCGACGACTGGGCGTTCGGCCTCGTCGATCGCCAGCGGCGTCCGAAACCGGCCGCCGCCGCCGTGGCGCGGGCGTTCGCCGACGCGCCGTTCAGCGCGGCGGAGCGCGAGACCTGGCCGGCGGTCTCGGTCGTCGTCTGCGCGTACAACGCGGCAGACACGCTGGAAGACAACCTGGCGTCGCTCGAGAAGCTGACCTATCCGCGCTGCGAGATCATCCTCGTCAACGACGGCTCGCGCGATCGCACGAGCGAGATCGGCCACGCGCACCCGCGCGTGAAGGTGATCGACATCCCGAACGGCGGGCTCAGCGCGGCGCGCAACGTCGGCCTCGCGCACGCGACCGGCGAGATCGTCGCCTACACCGACGCCGACACGCGCGTCGATCGCGACTGGCTCACGTTCCTCGTCCAGCCGTTTCTCACCTCGGACGTCGTCGGCTCCGGCGGGCCGAACGTGGTGCCGGCCGACGACCCGCCGATCGCGCAGTGCATCGCGCGCGCGCCCGGCGGACCGACGCACGTGCTGCTCGACGATCGCATCGCCGAGCACGTCCCCGGATGCAACATGGCGTTCCGGCGCGACGCGCTCCTGGCCATCGGCGGCTTCAACCCGATCTATCTCCGCGCCGGCGACGACGTGGACGTGTGCTGGCGTCTGCAGGCGCGCGGCTGGAAGATCGGGTTCGCCTCGTCTGCGCTCGTGTGGCACCACCACCGCTCGAGCGTGAAGGCGTACTGGAAGCAGCAGGTCGGGTACGGCGAGGGGGAGCGCTGGCTGATGGCGCACCACCCGGAGAAGTTCCTCGACGGGCACATGCTCTGGCGCGGCCGCATCTACAGCCCGCTGCCGTTCGTCCGATCGCTCTGGAGCGAACGGATCAACGCGGGGGTGTGGGGCACCGCGGCATTTCCATCGGTCTATCGCGCCGACGTCCATCCCTTCGCGTTCCTCCCGCACTCGGTGCACTGGCAGGTCATCTCGATCCTGATGGCCCTCGTCGGCGGCGGCGTCATCTCGACGGGCCAGCATCTCTGGGCCGCCATCCTGCTGCTCGGCACCGGCCTCGTGGGAGTGGCCGCCACGCTGGCGAAGAACGTCTCGTATGCGTGGCGCTCGGACGTGGATCTCCTCCCCGGCAACCCGCTGTGGTACCGGCTCGTCGTCGCCTACCTGCACTTCATCCAGCCGTTCGCGCGCGTCCGCGGCATCGTCCGCGCGATCCTGTCGCCGCCGGAAGTGACCGAGCCGGTCGCGCCGCGGCAGACGAGCCGCGGGCCGACGCCGTCGCTGCGCGAGTCGGCTCGCGCCCTGCTGCTGCTCTGCGGCGGCGTGACGGAGGACCGCTTCTGGAGCGAGACCTGGACGAACACGGAGCGCGTGCTCGTGCAGCTCACCGACTGGCTGCGGAGGTCGCGCGCCGTCCAGGTGGTCGAAATCGACGAAGGGTGGTCGCACGACCGCGACGTCAGCGTGCTCGTCGGACGATGGGCATGGCTCGACGTGCGGGCGCTCGTGGAAGAGCACGCCTCGGGACGCGCGCTGCTGCGCATCAACATGTATCTGCGGCCCACGAGCGTCGGCATCGTGTCGGCCGTGCTCTTCTCGGCCGCGCTGCTCGGCGCCGCCAGCGCCGGCCTCGCCTTGCGCTGGCCGACGGCGGGGCTCGTGGCCGCCGGGCTCACGATTGCCGTGTCGGTCTACGCCGTCTGGCTGACCTCGCAGACGACGGCAATCGTGCAGCGCGGGATCCGCGCGGTGGCCGAGCAGGGCTCGATGCTCCCGATGAAGTCGGCGCGCGCGCGCGTTCCGCTGCTCGCGCCGTCGATGGCGCGCATCTACGCCCTGCGCACGGCGGCGGTCTTCCTCGTGATGATCGCCGCGCTCGGCGCCGGCACGCTGATGCTGCGTGAAGCGACGAGCGCGCAGGTCATCGGCGCGCGCAAGGGATACGCCGGCGACAACGGTCCCGCGATCGACGCCTGGCTCGACACGCCAGGCGGCATCGTCGTGACGGCGCAGGGCGACGTGCTGTTCGCCGACTCGAACAACCACGTCGTGCGGCGCATCGACCCGAGGAACAACATCTCGACGATCATCGGCAACTACGCCGCCGGCGCCGGCTACTCCGGCGATTTCGGCCCGGCGACCGCGGCGCAGCTCGACACGCCGGACGGCGTCAGCATCGCCCCGGACGGCGACATCGTCATCGCCGATTCGCACAACGACCGCGTCCGCCGCGTGGACAAGCAGACGCAGACGATCATGACCATCGCCGGGACAGGCACCGGCAGATACGACGGCGACGACCAGCCGGCGCTCGAGGCGTCGTTGAACAACCCGAGCGGCGTGGCGGTCGCGTCCAACGGCGACATCTACATCGCCGACACGCTGAACTACCGCGTGCGGATGATCGATCACGCCACCGGCTTCATCCACACGATCGCCGGCGACGGCAGGGCGGGAGACGACGACTTCGACGTCGGCGACGGCGGCCCCGCCATCGAGGCCCACCTGAACATGCCGAGCGACGTCACCCTCGCGCCGAACGGCGACATCTACATCGCCGACATGCACCACCAGCGCGTGCGCAAGGTGGACGCGCGCACGCGCATCATCAGCACCGTGGCTGGCAGCGGCCGCTGGGGCAACACGGGCGACGGCGGACCGGCGACGCGCGCCACGCTCGCCGGTCCGGCCGGAGTGGCCGTCGTGCCCGACAGCGCCGGCCGCCTGACGATCTTCATCGCCGACTACTACAACGGCCGCGTGCGCGCCGTCGACCCCGACGGGATCATCCGCGACGCCAGCGACGACGACGAGGCCTTCGGGGCGCCGACGCGGGTCGCCTATGGCGCGAACCGCCGCGGCGCGTGGCTGTACGTGACCGATTCGAGCCGCGACCGCCTCGTCATCCTGCCGATCGAGAAGATCGCGCCGACGCTCGTGCCGCCGGCACCGGCGCCGCGTCGGCCACCTGCCGTGCGGAGGACATCCGAGTGACCGCCGAACCTGTGCGCGACGACGACGCCGGCCTGCTGCGCTGGACCTTCTCCTTCATGCGCCCGTATCGCGGGCGTGTGGTGACGGTCGGCCTGCTGATGCTGCTCCAGGTCGCGCTCGGCGCGCTCGAGCCGTGGCCGCTGAAGATCGTCATCGACTACGTGCTCGGCCAGCACGATCTCCCCGAGCCGCTGCGCGGCTGGGCCTTCTCCGTCACCAGCGGCAGCACGATCTCGCTGCTGGTCCTCTTCGTGCTCTCCGGCGTCGTGCTCCAGCTGATTCACCAGCTCGCGTCGGCGCTGGGCGTCCGCCTGCAGACCGATACCGGCCAGCGCATGGTGTACGACCTCCGCCGCCGGCTGCTCGAGCACCTGCAGGCGCTCGGGCTCCACCATCACATCACGACGAGCACGGGCGACGCGGTCTACCGCGTGGACGTCGACTCGTACTCGATCGAGAACCTCGCGATCAGCGGGATCTTCCCGCTCGCCAGCTCCATCACGACGCTCGTGGTGATGTTCGTCGTCCTCGTGAAGCTGGATCTCTCGGTCGCGCTGCTGTCGCTGACCGTCGTCCCCTTCCTCTTCCTCTCGCTCCGCTACTACGCGACGTCGCTGTCGAAGCAGGAGGAGAACGTCAAGGAGCTCGAGTCGGGGCTCATCTCGCGGCTCTACGAGATCTTCTCGTCGATCCGGCTGGTGAAGAGCTTCGCGCGCGAGCCGCTCGAGAGCGCGCGCTACGCCGAAGCCGGCACGACGACGATGAACGCGCGCATCGAGGTGACGTGGAAGCAGGCGCTCTTCGGCCTCATGGTGGCGGCGACGACGATCCTGGGCACCGCGCTCGTGCTGATCGTCGGCGGCATGCACGTGATCGCCGGGCAGATGACCGTCGGCAGCCTCATCGTCGTCATCAGCTACCTTGGCCAGGTGTACGGACCGCTGTCGTCGATCGCCTTCACGACCGGCCAGCTCCAGGCGGCCGTCGCCGGCGCGCGGCGCGTCCGCGCGATGCTGGCGCTCGAGCCGGAGACACGCGACGCGCCCGACGCGATCGACGCCAGCGCCATCAAGGGGGAGATCGCCTTCGACCAGGTGAGCTTCTCGTATCCGGACGGCACCGCCGTCCTCCACGACATCACGTTCGAGGCGAAGCCTGGACAGATGATCGCCGTCGTCGGGCTCACCGGCGCCGGCAAGACGACGCTGGTGAGCCTGATCCCGCGGTTCTACCACCCGACGACCGGCCGCGTGCTGATCGACGGCGTCGACGTGCGGCAGTACCGGCTCCGATCGCTGCGCGAACGGATTGCCATCGTGCCGCAGGACGCCGTGCTCTTCTCGGGAACGATCGCCGACAACCTGCGGTACGGCAAGCTCGAGGCCACGCGCGAGGAGATCGAGGCGGCGGCGCGCGCCGCGCACGCGCACGACTTCGTCTCCCGCCTCGCCAGGGGATACGACACGCCGATTGCGGAAGCCGGCGGCGGCCTGTCTGGCGGCGAGCGCCAGCGGCTCAGCGTCGCGCGCGCGATCCTGAAGGATGCGCCGATCCTGATCCTCGACGAGCCGACCTCGTCGCTCGACGCGATCTCGGAGGAGATCGTGTTCGCGGCGCTGCGACGGCTGCGGACCGGGCGCACCACGATCGTGATCGCGCATCGCCTGTCGACGGTCCGCGACGCCGACGCGATCCTCGTGCTCGACGCCGGCAGGATCTCGGCGTTCGGCCGCCACGACGAGCTCCTGTCCAGCAGCCAGCTGTACCGGCGGATGTGCGCGCGGCTGTCGGTCGGCAAGTCGCTCGACGAGCCGGAGACGGTCGACGAGCTGATCCAGGCGGCGCGGCAGTGAAGATCCTGTTCGCCGGGATCATCGCGCGCTATCCGTTCGGCGGCGTGACGTGGTGCTCGCTGATGTACCTGCTCGGCCTGCGGGCGCTGGGACACGACGTCTTCTACGTCGAGGACACGGGAGAGGTCGTCTACGACCCGGTGCTCGACACGCGATCGCTGGACCCGGCGTACGGCACCAACTACATCCACCAGTCGCTCGAGCCGTTCGGCCTCGGCGACCGCTGGTCGTTCGTGAACTACGACGGCACCTACCATGGGCAGAGCGCCGAGGCGGTGCGGCGCTTCTGCGCCGACGCCGATCTGTTCATCAACCTCTCGGGCGGCTCCTGGTTCTGGCGCGACGAGTACGCGCGCATTCCGCGGCGCGCGTTCGTCGACTCCGATCCCGCGTTCACGCAGCTCGCGCTGGCGAAGCAGGAGCCGTGGTACGTCGACTTCTTCACCCGCTTCACCCACCTCTTCACCTTCGGCGCCAACATCGGCACCTCCGCGTGCGACGTGCCGGTCGGCCCGTTCGTGTGGCACAAGACGTGGCAGCCGGTCACGCTGAACGACTGGGCGACCGGCATCGTCCCGGCCGATCGGTTCTCCACCGTGATGACGTGGAAGATCGAGAGCTTCGCCGACGTCGGCGGCAACAAGGACCAGGAGTTCGTCAAGTTCATCGACCTGCCGTCGCGCACGCGGCAGCGCTTCGAGCTCGCGATCAACGGACCGCAGCAGCTGCTGCGCGAACACGGCTGGTCGACCGTTGACGCGATGCGCATCTCGAAGAACATCTGGGACTACCGCGAGTTCATCCACCGGTCGCGCGCGGAATTCGGCGTCGCCAAGCACACCTACGTCGCGACGCGCTCCGGCTGGTTCAGCGATCGGACCGAGTGCTATCTCGCATCGGGGAGACCGGCGGTGGTGCAGGACACCGGCTGGTCGTCGCATCTGCCGTCCGGAGAAGGGCTGCTGGCGTTCTCGACGCCCGACGAGGCGCTGGCCGGGATCGAGGCGGTGAACGCCGACTACGAGCGGCATGCGCGGCGCGCGCGCGAGATCGCCGCCGAACAGTTCGCCGCCGAGCGCGTCCTTCCTCCGCTGCTCGACCTATGCGGCCGCTGAAGATCGCGCACGTCGCTCCGCTCGCGACCCGCGTCCCTCCCGCGCGATCGGGCTCGGTGCAGCAGATGGCCTCGCTGTTGACGGAAGGGCTCGTCGCGCAGGGGCACGACGTGACGCTCTTCGCGCCGGGCGACTCGGTGACGAAGGCGAAGCTCGACGCGATGACGCCGCGAGGCTACTGGCACGACGAGACGATGTGGCCCTGGGAGATGTACGAGCTGCTGCACCTGGCCGCGGCCGTGGAGCGCGCTGACGCGTTCGACATCATCCATGTCGAAGCGGGCTACTACCCGATGTCGCTCGCCTTCACGCGCCTGTCGCGCACGCCGGTGTCGCAGACGGTGCACCACGCGCCAGGCCCAGCCGAGACGACGCTGTGGCGGCGCTATCCCGAGGCGCCGTTCATCGCGATCTCCCAGGAGCAGGCGCGTCTGCTCGCCGGCCTGAACGTCGTCGACATCGTGCCGCACGGGATCGACACCAATCGCTTCGCGTTCCGCGAGACGCCGGACGACTACCTGCTGTTCCTCGGCCGGTTCACGCCAGGGAAGGGACCGGTGCAGGCGATCGAGGCCGCGCGGCGCGCGGGAATACGGCTGCTGCTCGCGGCGGCCGAGGAGCAGTATTATCGCGAAGCGGTCGCGCCGCTGGTCGACGGTAAAGAAGTCGTATACGTCGGCGAGGTCGACTTCGAGGTCAAGGTGCGGCTGTATGGCGGCGCGCGGGCACTGCTCTATCCGGTGCAGGCGGGAGAGCCGTTCGGCCTCGTGCTCGCCGAGGCGATGGCGTGCGGCACGCCGGTCGCGGCGCTCGACCGCGGCGCCGTGCGCGAAGTGGTCGACGAAGGGATCACGGGCGGCGTGTTCGCCGATCTCGACGCGATGGTGGCGGGGCTCGATGCGGTGATGGCGCTCGACAGGCGACGCGTGCGCGAACGCGCGGTCGAACGGTTCGGTGTGGCAACTATGGTCGACGGCTACGTGCGCGCGTTCAGGACGATCATCGAACAATGGCGGTCGCGTTGATGCCCCACCTGACGCGTCGTCTGGATGGGCAGGTCGTCCTGGCGGTGTTCGCCCATCCCGATGACGAGTCGCTCGCGTGCGGCGGCACCCTGGCGGTGCTCGCCGACGCCGGCGCGCGCGTGGTGGTCATGTGCGCGTCGCACGGCGAGCGCGGCTCCGAGTCGGGCCCCGTGCGCGACGACCAGCTCGCGCGGCGGCGGGCGCGCGAGCTGCAGGAAGCGGCCGCCGCGCTCGGCGTCAGCGACGTGCGGCTCTTCTCGCATCCCGACGGCGAGCTGCGCTGGGCGCAGGTCACCGAGTTCCACGCCGAGATCGTGCTGTTCCTCCGCCGCCATCCGGCGGCCGCCGTCATCACGTTCGGCGAGGACGGCCTCTACTGGCACCCGGATCACATCGGCGTGTACGAACGCGTCGTCACCGCGATGAACGCGCTGGGCAACGGCGCGCCGCCGCTGTACCTCGTGTCGATGCCGAACGGGGCGATGACCGAGATCGTGAGGGCGGCCGTCGCGCGCGGGTGGAAGCCGCCCGCGAGAGGCTTCTGGAGCATCGCGCCCGAGTCGTTCGGGCTGCTCGCGAACCCGCACACGATCGAAGTCAACGTGCAGGCGGTGCTGCGGCGCAAGCTCGACGCGATCCTCGCGCACCAGAGCCAGATGGGCACCGGCCATCCGCTTGCCGATCTCGATCCGGCCGATGCCGCGCGGTGGCTCGGCGCCGAATGCTTCCGCCGCGCGCAGTTGCCCAGCCGCGACGGCATGCTGCTGGAGCAGCTATGCACCCAGACCTGCTGACGATCCTTCGCTGTCCGTACTGCGGCGGACGTCTCGAGCTGGTCGCCTCGATCTTTCATCGAGCCGACGGCGACGCGCTGCGCGACGGCGTGCTCGGCTGCGAATGCTGCGTGTTCCCGGTCGTCGACGGCATTCCGGTGCTCCATCTGCATCCTGCCGCGGTGCAGGCGCGCGAGCACATCGAGCGCAAGAACCCCGAGCTGGCGCTCCGGGCGATGGTGGGCGTCGACGAGGGTCCGCAGGCCGAGGCGTTCGAGGCGGCGGCGCGGTCGCCGCAGTCGACCTACAAGACGCTCGTCGAATCGCTCGGGCCGGGGTTCGAGGGCGGCTACTTCCTCTATCGCTTTTCCGATCCGACCTTCGTCGTCGCCGACGCGGTGGTGCGCGCGGTCGCCGGAACCGTGCTGCAGGGAGGAGGGCGCGCGCTCGATCTCTGCGGCGGGTCGGGCCACCTGACGCGCACGCTCGCGGCGGCGTCCGCGCGGCCGCCGGTCCTGGCCGATCTCTTCTACCCGAAGATCTGGCTGGCGCGGCGCTTCACCGCGCCGGCGGCGATGCCGGTCTGCTGCGACGGCAACGCCGCGCTGCCGTTCGTCCGCGGCGCGTTCGACTACGTGATGTGCGCCGACGCGTTCATGTTCATCTGGACGAAGCGCCTGTTCGTCGGCGAGATGTTCCGCGCCGTCGCCGGCTCGCCGCGCGGGACGGTCGTCATCATCCACACGCACAATCAGCTGGTCTGGAGCCCGTCGCACGGACAGGCGCTCACTGTCGGCGGCTATCGGAACCTCTTCGAGACCGTCGAGCCGCGTGTCTTCGGCGAGTCCCGGCTCTTCGCGGATGTCGTCTCGGCCGACGCGCTCGACCTGGCGCGGCACGACGATGGCGCGGCGCTCGAAGCGGAAGCGGCGTTCACGCTGATCGCGTCGCCGGTCGGCGAGGTGTTCGCCAGGCATCCGCTCTCCGGCGGCGGCGTGTCGACCGGCAGCGACATCTCGACCGGCCGGTGGCGCCTGAACCCGCTGTACCGGCTGCGCGAACAGGACGGCCGCGTCGAGGGCACGCTGCAGTTCCCGTCGGACGACTACGCCGACGAGTACGGCGCCTGCCGTCAGTATCTCCCCGACAGCTTCACGATCGCGTCGGCCGACGTGCAGGCGCTCGGCCGCGGCCTGCTGCCGGAGCCGCTGCACGACCTCGTCCGCCGCCGCGTCATCCTCTCGCTGCCGGATCGGTACTACTGACGCTGCATCGTCCGGCTTCTGAAAAGCGCCATTACGCAATCCTGCGTTATCATTACGTATGGTGGCGTAATGCAGAATCCCTTCGTCTACGGCGAGGTGGTGCCGGCTTCGGCCTTCGTGAACCGCGAGACCGAGCTCGATCGGCTCGTCACCGACCTCGCGTCGTCCCAGAAGGTCTTCCTCATCTCTCCGCGACGCTACGGCAAGTCGTCGCTCATCCGGCGGGCGCTCGACGCCATGCAGCGCCGCGGAGCGCTGACCGTGGAGGTCACCGTCAGCAGCTTCAGCTCCTACGTCGCGTTTCTCGAAGGCTACGCGCGGGCGCTCGTCGCGGCCGAGACGCGCTGGGACCGCGCGCGCACCTGGCTGCGCGACGCGGTGCGCTCGGCGCGCGCCGAGGTCCGCTATTCGCCCGACCCGATGCTGGCGACCCCGGGCACCGGCACCTTCTCCGTGTCGTTTCCGACCGTCACGAGCGAGCGCGACGTCTCGATGCTCGCGCAGGAGGTCTTCGCGCTGCCGGCCCACCTGGCCGCGGAGCGGCGCAAGAAGGTGGTCGTCGCGCTCGACGAGTTCCAGGCGGTTGCCGGGTTCAACGGCGGCTCGGTCGAGCATGCGCTGCGTGCGGCGGTCCAGCACCAGCGCGAGGTCGGCTACGTGTTCGCCGGCTCGGAGCCGAGCCTCATGGAGGAGATGCTCACGCCCAAGCGGCCGTTCTTCAAGGCGGGCCCGATCATGCGGCTCGAGAAGATTCCGGCAGACGAGTTCGCCGCGTTCATCGAGACGGCGTTCGCCGCCTCCGGCATCCGCGCCGAACCGGGGCTCGGCGCCGCCGTCGTGGAGCTCGCCGGCAATCTTCCGTACGACGTGCAGCGGCTCGCGCACGAAACGTGGGACGAGGTGCGCGCCGGGTCGCGGCGCAAGGCGACGCTGGACGACCTGCACCAGGCGCTGCGCCGCCTGCTCTCCGAACAGCAGACGATGTTCGAAGCAATCTGGCAGCGGCTGACGCTGAACCAGCGCGCCGTGCTCCGCGCCGTCGTCGTCGAAGAGGGCGCGGCGCTGCTCTCGAGCGACGTGCGCGCGCGGCACCGCCTCGGCGCGCCGTCGAGCGTCCAGACGGCGCTCGCGGCGCTGCAGCGCGACGATGTCATCGGCCGCGAAGGGGACCGCTACGTCGTCGTCGACTCGCTGCTGCGCGAGTGGGTGGCGAGGAAGACGTTTTGAAGCACGTGCAAACCGACGAGCGTACTCCAGCTCAGCAGACACGCTCCGGTGCGGCAGGCTGCCGTGGCCTGTCGATTGCTCCAGCGAGAGCGTTGATGCCTGTCGTGCGGGGTTCACACGTGCTTGGCGCACTGCTCTTGACGCTGGTGACGACGTGCACGGCGTCGGCGCAGACCGAGGGCACCGTCGCCGTCGGCCTCGCCGTGTCGAGCCGCAGCGCGACGGAGAGCGGCGCAGGCGGCGGCGCGGGTGTCGGCTTCACCTGGCGAATCGGCCACGACCGTACCGGCTGGGGATGGCATTACGGCCTCGGCTGGTACACAACCGATCTCGAACAACCGATCGCGTCGCGGCCGACCCGTTTCGGCGCGTTGAGGATCCGCCCGGTGGTCGCCGGCTACGGCTACACGCAGGTGATCGGCCGCACCTCCATCTCCGCGAAGGTCATGGGCGGCTACGCCATCAACTCGTTCGACCTGCATCCAGGATTCGACGATCGCTACCGCGCGCAGCTCGGCGCGCGCACGGTGACGACCGACGTGTCGAACGCCTTCGTGCTGAAGCCGGAGATCTCCGCCTGGATCGACATCAGCCGCAAGATCGGCCTGCAGCTCAGCGCCGGCTACACCGTCGCCCGCCCGGAGGTGACGGTGTCGAGCACGCTCGGCAACGACAGGCGCCACATTCGGGCCGACGTCGTCACGCTGAAGTTAGGCGCCGCGTACGCGGTGTTCTAGAGAGCTGATCACGTAAGCGTGGGTGGCCGCGACGGTGGGGATCGACTCTTCGATCGGCGTGTGATCTGATGGGCGCATGCCCACACCGATTCGCTGGCAGGTTCCGACGACGCTGACCGCCG
>WBZO01000343.1_pt1 | contig 106694 bp, 86 predicted proteins | sample 5204261 | NCBI WGS metagenome assembly WBZO01 (sample SAMN12412400, study PRJNA552823) | activated sludge metagenome | isolation source: activated sludge from anammox sidestream of wastewater treatment plant... | place: USA: North Carolina | collected 2017-09 | reverse complement strand
TCAACTATCCCAAATTGACCATCCAAGATATTTCAATTTCAACACCGAGATTCATTCACAAAAGAGCAATTTCAGGTGGTACAGTTTAGCCGAGCTGGGTATGTGTAGTTTAGGTGAGATTTGACAGTTTGAACAGGCGTTGAGCTATCCGGGCGTGCAACTGCTTGCGCTTGCCAAAAATCGTTATTGATTCAACACGTTTGTCCGGGGAATTTCATCGCGATCCAGCCGACCAAATGAGCGTGGCAGCCGCGCGGATTTATGATTGTCCCTTGCTTATAGAGTTCCCAAATTAAAATCGCAGGATGGGGACCTGACAGGTCTTGGTGCGATGTTTATTTGAGCTGTCTATTACCTCCGATGAAAAAATTCTGAACTATGAACATATCAACACAATTCATTGAGTACGTGGAGTAACCATGCCCGAATCACCTAATCACCCAATCACCCAATCCTCCAATCCTCCCACCACCATCCTCGCGCTCGGCAGCTATTTCAAAGGCACGGCGTTTTTGCAGCAGTGCAAAGCGCTCGGCTGTACGGTGTATCTGCTGACCAAAGAAAAATATAAAGACGCCGCGTGGCCCCGCGAAAGCATTGACGAAACGTTCTGGATGCCGGACACGCACAAGCAGCCCGACCTCACGTACGCGGTCAGTTACATGATGCGTTCGCGCAAAATTGACCGCATCGTGCCGCTCGACGATTACGATGTCGAAGTCGCGGCGAATCTGCGTGAACATCTACGCATTCCCGGCATGGGCGAAACGACGGTGCGTCATTTCCGCGACAAACTCGCAATGCGCGTCCAAGCGCGCGATGAAGGCGTCAACGTTCCCGACTTTGCGCCGGTGTTGAATTACGACGACCTGCGCGAATTTATGGGGCGCGTCCCCGCGCCGTGGGTTCTCAAACCGCGTTCCGAAGCCGCGTCGTTCGGCATCAAAAAACTCAATTCGGCGGAAGAATTGTGGCGCGCGTTGGACGAACTCGGCGACCGTCAATCGTTTTATGTGTTGGAGCGTTTTGTGGCGGGCAACGTGTTTCACGTGGATTCCGTGCTGTGGGAAGACGAGGTGGCGTTTTCGATAGCGAGCGGTTATGCCAAGCCGCCGCTTTCGGTCGTCACCAGCGGCGACGTTTTTCGCTCGCGCGTTTTGCCGTACGATTCGGCGGACGCCAAGGCGCTGCGCGAGTTCAATCAAAAGGTGATGAAAGCGCTGCGGATGAAGCGCGGCGTCACGCACGCGGAATTTATCAAGGGCGACGCGGACGGCAAATTGTATTTTCTCGAAACGGCGGCGCGCGTCGGCGGCGCGAATCTCGCGGAAATGATCGAAGCCGCCTCCGGCGTCAACCTGTGGCGCGAATGGGCGAACGTCGAAGTGGCGAACGCGCGCAAACAGGAATACAAACTGCCGCCCGTCAAACACGCTTACGCGGGCATCATCGTCTGCCTCGCGCGCCAAGAGTGGCCCGATCTGGACGCGTACAACGACGCCGAAATTGTGTGGAAATTAAAAAAGGAACATCACGCGGGTTTGATTGTCCAGTCCCAAGACCAAGCGCGCATCGAGCAACTGCTGGAAGCGTATGGCGAACGTTTCGCGCGCGATTTTCTCGCGTTCATGCCGCAGTTGGACAAACCGAATGATTAAAAAAACGCCCCGCTCTGTGCGGGGCGCTTTTTATTTCACCGGCAGCGCGGCGGTCGCTTTGATGACGCTGACGACAACGTTGGTGTGAATGCGTCCGACGCCGGGCGCGGGCGTCAGCGTTTCGACGAGAAAACGCTCTAGTTCTTGCCGATTGCGGACGACGACTTTCAAGAGGTAATCGTATTCGCCGGTGACATGAAAACATTCCAACACCTGCGGCATGGTCTGGATCGCGGCGCGAAATTCTTGGACGCGTTCGCGCTGATGCTGCGCCAACGTGACGTGAATCAACGCCATCAAATCATAGCCGAGCCGTTCGTGGTCGAGCAATGCCACAAAGCCGCGAATGATGCCGCGCGCTTGCAAACGTTTCAAGCGCGCGTGCGCGGCGGGCGGCGACAAATGAATCTGCTGCGCGAGGTCCGCGTTCGTGATGCGTCCGTCGCGCTGCACGATGGCGAGAATTTTTTGGTCGAGCTCGTCCAACGTTATTTCAGCTTCACGCATGGCTCAAACCGTTTAGCGCAGACATTGGCGCAATAGAGCTTTCCATTTCGCCGCGTCGAGTTCGTGATGCGCCAAAACGTTGGGCTGACGCACCGCCCACGCGTCGGTGAAAATGGCTTGCGTGCCGACCGTGTTACGTTCGTCCACCACCGTCATGCCGCGCGTAAGCTCGCCGCACGTTTCCACGTCCACGCGGTATTTGCCTTGCCGTTTTGAAACGGACGGATCGAGCGCGATTGCCATCGCCGTCGGGTCGTGCAAAGTCATGCCGGGGTCGCCCTGCCAATTTTTCGCCAACTGCAGCGCGTGCATGTTACAGTCCATCGCAAATTTCGCGTACGGCGTGTTCAACGCGTACACATCCTGAATCTCTTGCTCCGTCAATGCCGCGTCGCCGCGCCCGACTTCCCAACCCACCATTTCCAAATTCATGCCGCTGCGCAACACAATGCGCGCGGCTTCGGGGTCGCACCAGATATTGTATTCGGCGGCGGGCGTCACATTGCCGACGACGTTCGCCGCGCCGCCCATGACGACGCAGCGTGAAACCATCTGCGCGATTTCGGGCGCGCGAATCAATGCGCCCGCCACATTCGTCAACGGTCCCAATGTCACGAGTATCACGTCGTTCGCATGCGCGCGGATATTTTCAATCAATGCGTCAATCGCGTGTCCGTCTGCCGCGCGCACTCTGGGTTCGGGATAGTTCATGCCGCCCATGCCGTCCGCGCCGTGATACCAATACGCGTGCACCGGTTCGCGCAGCAGCGGACGTTCGCAGCCGACATAGACGGGCGTCTGCGCGCCGCACAATTCAATCGTATAGCGCGCGTTGCGCGAACCGTCCGCGACGCGCATGTTGCCCGAAACGATTGTGACCGCCAAGACCGCGATGTCGGGATACCGATGCGCCATCAAAATCGCAACGGCGTCGTCGGACGCGGTGTCCGTGTCAATGATAATTTTACGCGTCATATTCAAAAACGTTGTAGGGGCGATTCATGAACCGCCCCTACAACGTTTTATTGCACCGTCATATCGAGCGTGTAATTCACCGCGCCGTTTCCGAACGGCACAACCTGAATCACATAATCTTGGGTCATGGGCAATTGACCCGTCCAACTCGTCGCGCCGCTTTGCGAACGAATCAGCGGCTGTCCGTCTTGCATGCCGTAAATCGTAATGCCCGCGCTGTTTGGCGGCGCGTTCAAAATCACGGTCATGGTTTGCCCGCCGTTCGCTTTGAGCAAGTACGTCACGACGCGGCTTTCGGCGGTAGCGCCTTGAACCTGCGCGGAAACCGCGCCGGGCGCAAACGTAACGCGAACCGGAATCGTGACGTTCAAACCAAAGTTGGCGACGGGCGCGGCGTTGCCGGCAAGAACTTGGATAATGTAATTGCCGCCCGCGGGCAAGGTACTTTGCCAGTAGGTGCCTTCCGGATTGCCGCGCTGCGGCGCAAGCGGCACGCCCGTCGGCGAGAGAACCGCCAGCCGCGCGCTGGGGCTATTGGAGGAAAGCGTCAATTCCACCGATTGTCCCGCCTGCGCGTTGATGGAATAGGTCGCAAAACCGTTCGCGGGAATCTGTCCTTGCACCGCCGCTTCGGTTGCGCCGAGCGCGAATTGGATCGGCTGCGCGGCGCCGGGGCCTGACGGCACTGTGGGCGGCGGAGCGTTGGTGGGCGGCGCGATGGCTTGGACGTTAATGAGCGCCGACAGCGGCGCGTTGCCTTGTGGAACGCCGATGAGCGTACCGTCGTCCGCGCGCAGTTTCCAGTTGCTCTTGTACGAACCGGGCTGCGCGGGCGCGGTCATTTGAATCGAAAGGTCGGCGGTCGTGCCGGCGGGAATGGCGTTGGGAATCGGAACCAGATTGGGCGCGCCGAGCGGATTGCCGCCGACGAATTGCAGATTTTGCAAACCGCTGCCGGGACCCCAAGAACAAGTTCCGGTGTTTTGCACGCGCCACGTTTTGATAAATTGCGTATTGGGCAGCATCACTTGGCCGTCGGGGACGGTAATGTCTTCGACGTATTTCGCGCTGAATACGCACGGCTGCGGCGCGGCGGTGGGTTGGACGAACGCGGTGGGCGTGGGCAGCATCGGCGCGGCGGTTGGTTCTGCGGCGCCCGGCGTCGGCTGTTCGGATGGCGGCGTGGTTTGCCCGATGACGCCAAAGTTCCAACCAAAGTCCACGTTCAATTTGTCCGCGCGGCGCAGTTTTACATTGTCTGTGATAACGCCTTGCGCTCTTTGCGGCACGGTCCATTCGCCCGTGCCGAGTACGGCGGCGTTTTGCGGCGACGCGGCGTCAATCGAGATGCAGTAATCGCCCGCGTCGAGATTTTCAAATTTGTACGTCGGTTGATTGGCGGCGCTGGTCGTGACCGCCAAAGCGTTGGCGGGACATTGTCCGACGCCGATTTGGACGATGACGCCCGCGATGAGCGGTTCGTTGGCGTCGCGCTTGCCGTCGCCGTTGGAATCGTTGAAAACGTCGCCGCCGAGCGCGGCTTTGCTTTCCGCCGCGGCAGGAGTGTTTGCGGGAGTGATGACGACAACGACGGCGGTAGGAAGCGGCGGTGTCGGCGTCGGATTGGCGGGCGCATTGCCGCCCAAACCGCCGCAGCCGCTGAACGCGAGGGCGGCGAGTACGAGAATGCCGCAGATAAACCAATGGGTGTGTTTCATGTTTTGCTCCATACAGCTTGGAAACCTGCGAATTCTAATCGCCGGTCTCTAACCTTAAAATTCCTTCGCGCTGCGCTAGAATTTTTTCGCGCGACCACAAGAGGGGATGATATTCGCCGTTCAACCACAAGGGCAGCTGGTCGGCGTAATGGCGGCTCGCCGGATGCCCCGATTGACCGGTGGGAAGCGCGCCGCGCGACGCGTCCCAATCGCTCACGTCCATAATCTGCCGCCACGACGCAGAGAAAACCGCGTTGTCGGAGATGGGCATTTGCGGCACGAACGCCGCTTGCCACACCGTCGCAGTGTCGCCGCCGTACGGAAAGGGTCCGCGGCTGAAAATTTTGTCGAGCGGTTTCACCGCGCCCAGAACGTGCGGAAAGGTGACGCGATGCAATTTGCCCCACTGCCATTGACGCATATCCAACGCGACGTTGGTTTCCAAAAATTTTAACGCGTCCGCCAGCGCGCCCGCCAAAATATCAACGTCCGTCAATTGTTTTCCGTTGGCGTCCGTCATCCATTCCGATTCTTTATTTTCCAAAATTCGCAGCGCAATGAGATACGCGCGGTCAATGTAGGCGCTGTTGACGGGATGCAATAACGGCTGCGTGCCGACGCCAATCAAGCTGTCGGTCAACGCGCCGAGCCAAGGTTCAAACAAACGGCGCATGGCAAAATAAAGCGTCGTCTCGTACAACGCGCCCGCGACCGAAGCGGCGGCGAGCTGGCAATCCCACGCGTTGAGCAAACGCAGCGCGTCGCGCGCCGACGCGCCGCGCCCGTGCAGCGCGGGATGCGTAATGATTTTTTCGTCGAACGCGCGCGTCAATTTTTGAAACGTCTCGGCGGGCATACAGTACACGTCCGTTTGGATGCGCGCGAAATCGTCGGCGGATAATTTTTCTTGCGCGGTGAGCAGCGCGATGATGCGCCGCGCGCGAAAACCGTTCATGGCGTCGAGCGAGAGATGATATTTGTATTCTTTGCCGACGACGGTATTGTTGGCGGTGGCGTAAAAACGTTTGGCGTCGTTGTAGCTGCGCGGCAGTTCGTCAAACGGAATCCAACCCGTCCATTCGTAATCGTCCGTCCAACCCGGAACCGGCGTCGCGCCTTTGCCGTTTTGGCGAAGCGGCGCGTTGCCCGCGAGCTGATATCCGATGTTGCCCGCGCGGTCGGCGTACACGAATGATAAGGCGGGTTCGCTCCAATCGCGCAGCGCGCCGGTGAACTCGTTCCAATTTTGCGCGCGCATCAATTGCAAGCCCGCGTGCACCGTCCGCGACGCGTCGTGACCGACCCATTTCAGCGCCAGCCGCGTCGGGTTCGCGCCGTCCGCGTGGATTTGCCATTCGTCCATCACGGGCCCATGCCGCGTAATGGTCACGTCCAAAATATGCGGCTGCGCTTTGCCTTTGACGCGAATTTCTTCGCGCACGGTTTCGGCTTGGACCCAGGCGTCGTTCACGCGATAACGCGTCGGGTCGTGGGCGTCGAATTGTTCGAGGTATAAATCTTGCGTGTCCACGAACGCGTTGGTGATGCCCCACGCGAGGTCTTGATTGTGACCGATGACGACCAATGGCACGCCCGGCAGCGTCACGCCCGCCGCCTGCCATTGCGGCGTGCACAGATGCGCTTCGTACCACAGCGACGGCATTTGCATCGGCAAGTGCGGATCGTTCGCCAGCAGCGGCTGCTGCGTCGCCGATTTCGCGCCGCTCACGACCCAATTGTTGCTCATGCCAACGGGCGCGGTGAGATCGAGAAATTTTTTCGCGGCGCGCAATTCCGTGACGAGACGTTCGAAACCGGGAATGGGCGTGTGATTCAAAATGATGGGATTTGCGTCGGCGAGGTCGCTGCCCAAAAGTTTCGCGGCGCGTTCGGGGCCCAGTTTTTCGAGAATCGCCGCGCGCAGTAATTCCCCGTCCCAATTTATGCCTTGGCCCCACGACATCATTTTGACCCACGCGAGCGAATCGAGCGGACGCCAGGGTTCGGGTTTGAAACGCAAAAGGGTGAATTCGAGCGGCAGCTGTTTGGCGTGCGTTTCGAGAAACGCGTTCACGCCGCGCGCATACGCGTTCAACGCGGATACGGTTTCGGTCGTCGCGTGCATCCAATCGTTCTGTGCCGCGCGCTGCAAACCGACGCGGCGCAGCAATGTATCCGCGCTCAACGCGACGTCGCCGAAAATTTCGCTCATGCGTCCGGCGGGCAAACGCCGATTTATTTCCATCTGCCACAAACGGTCTTGGGCGTGGACGAATCCTTGCGCGAAAAATACGTCGTCGTCGTTCTGCGCGTAAATATGCGGCACGCCCCATTTGTCGCGAATGATTTCAACGGGGGCGCGCAGTCCGCGCAATTTCAAACGTCCGTTGATGACGGGCAGCGGACGCCGCCACAAATACGCCAAGCCCGCGAGGGGCGCGATGATGGCGGCGCTCATTCCGATCATCCAAGCAAGATTGCGTCGAGTCGTTGACATGTTTGCTTTCGTCACAATGCGCGAACGTTTGGTTTGCTCATCGCGGCGGACAAAAATAACGTTTTATACAGCTGCCGTTTGAACGCCAAGCCGATTATTTTCTCGAGCTCGCTGGCTCGAATAAACGGGCGCCAGATAAAATTGGGCTAGATGTTCTGCAATGGCTTTTGCCAGCAGCGGCGGCACCGAGTTGCCAATCGCAGTGCGAATTTGCCCTAACGTTCCGCCGAGTTTGAAATCATCCGGGAAGGATTGACAGCGCAGCGCCTCTCGAATCGTCAAAGAACGTGTGTCGGCGGGATGCACGTTGCGCGACCCTGAAATCATTCCGAAATTCGTGCCGATAGTAGAGCAGGGTTCGTCCCAGCAAAGTCTTTTGTACGTAGTATTATATCCGGAACTGGGGCGCAAGTTTGGATTGGGATGATTATGCGCGCTGGCGCCTTCGGGAATTTCGCGCAGCATTTCGATAATGTGCGGAGGATGCCGCGGCGCAAAATGCCACGCATCGTCATTGGACGCTTGACCGGATTCAAGCGCTTGCAAATCGCCGGTGGCGTCGCGAAACGTTCGACACTGGTCTGTTGAATCAAAAGAACCGTTCCGCGCATTCTCGTGCGTTATTTTCGGAAAGACAATCGGCGCGTCCGAAAAATCGCGTCGGATTCCGATAAAGAATACGCGTTCACGAAATTGCGGGACGCCGTAATTCTGGGCGTTTAACGTTTGAAATTTGCTGCGATAGCCGACGCGGTCAAAATCCTCCAGAACATGGTCGGAAATCAACGAGCGGTCCGGCGCGCGCATCGAAGTCAGCAGCCGCACATTCTCCATTAGAATCACATCCGGCTTGAGGATTCCTGCAATCCGAACGAATTCTCGATACAGCTGGTTGCGCGGATCATAAACGTCGCGTTTCCCCGCCAGACTAAAACCCTGACAAGGCGGTCCGCCAAATAAAACGTTCACCGCGCCAAAGCGCTGTCGCCACTCTGCGACGTGAGCGTCGCTAATCTCCCGGATGTCTGTGCCGAGACAGACGCTGGCGGGAAAATTTGCTTGATACATTGCGCGCGCCGACGGTTCTTTTTCGACAAAGCCAATAATTTTCAAGCCCGCCCAGCGAAAACCCAAAGAGAGACCGCCGCAGCCGGAAAATAACGCAAGCGCCGAATAAGGGGTCGTTTGGCTTGACTGGTTTAGCTTGAAAAGCGAATCCGCGTATTCATTCTTGCGCGCGCGATTTTTTCTCGCCGCGCGCGCCGGTTGGTTTTGCGGCAAAGCAGGGTTTGTAAGGGACGCGTCAAAACGGTTCTTGGGTTGGCGGCGTTTTTGTAAAAACGCTTGCGCTTGGCCCGTCTGTAGGTCAAGATCAAATTGCGCGAGGACGCGTTTGACGTTCTCGATTTGAGATGGGCTTGGGCTGTCTTTGGATAATTCCCATTCGGAAAGGATGTGTTGTTTTAGCCCCAAAAGTTTGGCAAGTTTGGCTTGACTGAGATTTCTTTTCTCGCGCGCCGCGCGGATCCAATCGTTACGCATAAATGGGCTGGGCTATTTTTAGAGCGGCGTGGCGCGTTGTGTGTAAAATCCGCAGTTTGAAAACCGCTGGCAAGCGACGCCGCGTCAATGCGTGCGCAAACTGCGTTTGCCAAAATTCTCTTGCCATGCGGTTTTAACCGCAGGACGCGAAAATTACACAATTTTCGGGATACCGCTATTTTTAGAAATCGTGTATGATTTGAAATTATCACAAACGCGCGCGCGTGTCAATGCAATTTCGTCGTATGAAAAGGACGCTGTCAAGTCCGCAAGACCCCAAGCGTTTTGAGCGATCTTGCCCCTCGAGTCGCGCAACGCGCCGAAAACGCTTCGAGTTTTAAAACCAATCCGATTCAAGTTGTAAGCGCCAGAATGATTCTTATTGACACACCACCTTGCTCTCTTGAATCGGCGGCGCGTTGAACAAATCGTCCACCGCCGCGCGCACTTTGTTCTTGTCAAACACCAAAACCGATTTGCCGTCGGGCGTCGTCCAAAAATACCACATCGTTTCGTCAATCACGCGCCCGCGGATATTGCCGGGCTGGACGCTGCCGCCGATTTGGATGAGGCGCGGTAGATCGAGCGGTCCAAAATCCGTGTCCACCGTATCCTGCAATTGGTCGTACAATTGCGGCAATTTGGGCAGGATGCCGGGCGACATGATTTTATCGCGCAGCGCATACATCACGCGCTGCTGTCGCTGCGCGCGCGAAATATCGCCGCTGCCGTGACGCTGGCGCACAAACATCAACGCCGTCGCGCCGTTCATGCGCTGCATCCCCGCGTCCACCGCGAAATGACGAAAACCCGTCGGCGAGGTCGCGTCAATAAAATCGTCTTCCAGCGCGCACGGTACGTTCACGTCAATTCCGCCGAGCGTGTCAATAATTTTTTTGAAACCGTCGAAATCCACGCGCGCATATTTGTCAATCCGAATTCCAAAATTATCGGCGATTACTTTTTGCATCAAACCGGGCCCGCCGCCCGGATATTTGGTATACTCGCCCCAGAAATCAACGATATTCAAGCGGTCCCAGCCGCGCGTCGGAACGTTGACGTACAAATCGCGCGGCAAACTCAAGATGGCGGCGCGTCCGTTCGCCGCGTCGAGGAATGCGACCATCATGACATCGGTGCGCCAGACCGGCTCGTTCGGGCGACGGTCGCTGCCGAGCAGCAGAACGTTCAACGTTTGATCCAGCTTGCCCGACGCGGGCGGTAACGCGGTTGCGCGCGGCTGCGGCGCGCGCGTCGGCTGTTTGCCCAAGTCAATGTCCGCGCTCTCTTCGGGCGGCAGAAATGAAAATGGCGGTTGGGGCGGTTCGACGGCGGGCAGGTTGAACGGAACTTGCGCCAGCGCTTGTTCCGCCAACTCGCTCGTCTGCGTTTGAAAATAAAAACCGAACGCGCCGATGAGCAGGGACGCGCCGACCAGCGCGAGAATCAGAACCGAGAGCCGACTCGGGCCGTTTGCGCGCGGCGTTGTCGGGCGACGCGTGGCGCGTCGTTTGCGCGTAGCCATGAACGCAATCATACTCCAACTCGCGCGCGGCGCATAGCGCGCGCCGTCGCGACGTCAAGCGGATTCGGAAGCGTTCGCGAACTGGATATCCAATGACAATGTCTTTATTTGAAACCGAACCGTCGCCGCTTTCGCGCGACATTCATTTGCTCGGCGATATGTTGGGCGCTACGCTGCGCGCGCTCGAAGGCGACGCGCTGTTTCAAACGGAAGAACGCGTGCGCGCGCTCGCCAAAGCGCGACGCGGCGGCGACGGCGCCGCCGCGCGCGAACTCGCGGCGCACATTGCGCGCCAAACGGTCGCCGCGCTCGAATTGATCGCGCTGGCGTTCACCGCGTATTTTGATTTGGTCAATCTGGCGGAAGAGCAGCAGCGCGTGCGCGTGCTGCGCGCGCGGGAACGGGCGTCGGCGGACGGTTGGCGCGATGAATCCATCGCGCGCGCGTTCCAAGAATTTCGCGCGCAGAATCTGGCGCCCGAGCGCGTGGACGCGTTATTGCGCCGCCTGCAAATCGAACTCGTGTTCACCGCGCATCCGACCGAAGCGAAACGCCGCACCATTCTTTCCAAACTCGAGCGCATGGCGGCGTGTTTGTACGAATTGGACCGCGCCGACCTCGTGCCGTACGAACGCGCGGCGTACGAAAATAAATTGCGCGCGGAAATGCACGCCTTGTGGTTGACCGACCGTTCGCGCACGACGCGCCTCGAAGTGACGGACGAAGCGCGGACGGGTTTGTTTTTTATCGAAGCGACGGTGTGGGAGATCGTGCCGCGTTTGTACGACGATTTGCGCGCCGCGCTCGCCGACGCGTATCCCGAAATTGCAATGCCCGCGCGCTTTCTTTCGTTCGGTTCGTGGATCGGCGGCGACCGCGACGGCAATCCGTTCGTCACCGCCGCCGTGACCGCCGAAGCGCTGCGCCTGAATCGCGGTTTGGCGGTGGAAAAATATCGCGCGGCTGCGCGCGCGTTGGAGCGCGACCTCACCGTGTCCGACCGGCGCGCGCGCGTGTCCGACGCGCTGCGCGCGGCGCTGCAAAAGGATTTGGAACAGCCGCACGCGCATTTGGAATATCTGCACGCGCGGTATCCGATGGAAGCGTATCGTTTGAAATTAGAGAGCGTGGCGCACGCGTTGGATGAAACCACCCAAGACCGCGTCGCCGAACGTTTGCGCGGCATGAACGAGGCGGCGCTGCCCAAACTGCGTACGGCGGCGCAATTGGACGCGGAATTGAAATTGCTCGACGATAGCTTGAACGCCGACCGGGGCAAAGCGATTGCGGCGACGGATTTGCGCGCGCTGCGCGAACAGGTTGCCGTATTTGGTTTTCACACCGCGCATTTGGATTTGCGCCAAGAGGCGTCGCGCTTGATTGCGGACGTGGACGCGCTGTTGTACGCGCATCGCGTGACGCCGCGTTTCGCGCAGATGCCGCGCGCAGAGCAGGCGCGCTTGCTCACGTATCTGATTTCGCAGCCGCCCCGCGTCTTGCGGCAAGGCGGCGGTTTGAGCGCCGAGACGAATGAGACGATTGCGTTGTTTCAAACGCTCGCGCGTGTGTACGAGAATTATGGCGCGGAACCGCTCGGCAGTTTTGTGATTTCGATGGCGCAGTCCGCGAGCGATGTGTTGGCGGTTTTGTTTCTCGCGCATTGGGCGGGCATCGCCGACCGTTTGGACATTGCGCCGCTGTTTGAAACGATGCACGCGCTTCAAACCGCCGCGCCGATTATGCAAGAATTATTTGCGAACGACGCGTACGCCAAACATTTGCACGCGCGCGCGTTGAAACAGCAGGTGATGGTGGGCTATTCCGACAGCAATAAAGAATGTGGTTTGGTCGCGGCGAATTGGGCGTTGTATCAAGCGAAAACCGCGCTGGCGGAGGCGTGCCGCGCGCACGGCGTCGAATTGACGCTGTTTCACGGCCGCGGCGGCAGCGTCGCGCGCGGCGGCGGTCCGCCCTCGCGCGCGATTTTGGCGGAACCGCCCGGCACATTGGACGGACGTTTTCGCATGACGGAACAGGGCGAAGTGTTGTCGGCGCGGTACGGGAATCCGCATCTCGCGCATCGGCATCTGGAACAAATTGTGTACGCCGTTTTGCGCGCGAGTATGCGCCCCGTCGAACCGCTGCGCGACGATTGGCGCGCGTTGATGCAAGCGTTGTCGGACGCGGGTTTGCGGGCGTACAAAGCTTTGGTGTATGAAAATCCGCGCTTTATTGAATTTTGGCGGCAGGCGACGCCGATTCAGGAAATCGAACAATTACGCATTGGCTCGCGGCCGGCGCGGCGCCAAGCCGCGCGTTCGGTACAGACCTTGCGCGCGATTCCATGGGTATTCAGTTGGATGCAGGCGCGGTTCAATTTGCCGGGCTGGTACGGTTTGGGCAGCGCGTTCGATGCGGTGGCAACCGATGCGGCGCGCATTGAAACTTTGCGGACGATGACGCGCGAGTGGCAATTTTTCAATACGATGCTGCAAAACGTCCAAAACGCGTTGGGCAAAGCGGACATGGGGATTGCGGAACAATACGCCGCGTTGGTGGAGGATGAAACGCTGCGCGCGGAAATTTTTGGAACCGTTCGCGCGGAATTTGAACGGACGCGCGCGTGGATTTTAAGGTTGACGGATCAAACGGACATTCTCGATAATGAACCGGCGCTTCAGCGCGCGATTCATTTGCGGAATCCGTACGTGGACCCGTTGAATTTTATTCAAATCGAATTGCTGAAACGTTTGCGCGCGTTGGATGGGACGGAACGAAACGGCGTTCTGGAGACGGAACGAAACGGCGTTCTGGAGACGGAACGAAACGGCGTTCGTTCCGTACAGGATGCGCGGGAGGAATGGATGGATGCAATGGCGGCGACGATAAACGGGATTGCGGCGGGGCTGCGGAATACGGGGTGAGGGGGGAACTGCCAACGGATTTGAACGGATAAACGGATGCGCGTTGTCTATCCGTTTATCCGTTTTCATTATCCGTTGTCCGCGTTCTTACGGCGTTGGACATACATTTTCCTCATTCAAATATTGTTCGCGTTCGTCGCATCTCAACTCGCGCCCAATACGCTTTTTCACCAGTTGCAGCAAATCGTCAACTTGGACGAGAAAAATACGGGCTGCCGCGGCGAAACTGGATGTTACAATTCTCTTGCCATCCTTTGAAAAGCGCGCGGTATACATGGTACCCTCTTTTCCGCGCAGGATGCCCCTCTTTCGTCCGGTCACAGCATCCCAAAGATAAGCATTGTCGCGGCTTGGAGTGACGATGGTGCGACTATCGGGTGAATACTGCGATTCGATGAATGCTTGCTCTCCGCGCAAAATCACAAGTTCTCGAAAAGATACCGCATCCCATAGAGCCGTTCTGCTGTATGATGACTGATCCGTCGTCAGGATACGCCTTCCGTCCGGGGAGAACTGTGCGCTAATCGCCGCGCGCTGCGGCTTGCCCAAAACGGCAAGTTCCTTACCAGTGGCAGTCTCCCACACCCGCGCGGTGCCATCATTACTCCCCGTTACGATGCGTTTCCCATCCGGGGAAAAGTTTGCCGTCCATACCCGCGCCGTGTGTCCGCGCAACGTTGCAAGCTCCTTTCCATTCGCAGCATCCCACACGCGCGCGGCGCCCGACGTGCAGTCAATGTCTTGAAATTGCGCGCATCCAACGGCAGCGATGCGCGTTCCATCACGAGAAAATACTGCATCCAAATAGAGCGCGTCTCCCTTGAACATGGCGCGTTCCTCGCCGCTCCGCGTATCCCATACCCACACACTGCTGCGCGTACACGAATTCTTTTCCACCGTTTCGCAACCGGTGGTCACAATGCGCGAACTGTCGGGGGAAAAATGCGCGGACAGAACGCGGCGCGCGGGTCCCGCCAAGACGCCAACGTTTGATCCGGCGCCGCTCTCCACAGAACGGGCAACGTTCCATACAATCGCCGTGCTGTAAACACAGGAATTGTTTTCCGTGTCATCGCACCCGCGCGTGACGAGCCATTTGCCATCCGGCGAAAATTGCGCGTTGTACACACCAAACTTGTGCGCGTCCAGAATCGCCAGCGTGTTATGAGTAATGCTGTCCCAAATGCGCGCTGTCCCATCATCGCTTGCCGTGACAATATATTTCTCGTCCGGCGAGAATTCCGCTGAATTGACCAAGTTTGCATGTCCGCGCAGGATGCCGAATTCGTTCTTGCCGGCAGTCTCCCACACGCGCACGACTCCATTCTTGTTTGCAGTGACGATGCGCGACCCGTCGGGCGAATACTCGACGCTTGTTAGGTTCCCCTCAAAGCCGCGCAAGACCGCGATAGGTTCTGCTCTATTGTTCGCCGCTGACACATCCCAAATCCAGCCGGTGTGCCATCCGCTGCTGAAAGTGACAACCTGTGTGCCATCCGGTGAAAACTGCGCGCGGTCCACAAGGTACCCTTGCCCACCGAGCGCGCGAAGAAACGTTCCGGTAGGGGCATTCCAAAGGCGCGCTTGCTCAAATTCACTTGCGCTAGTGGTAACGAGCAGCGCGCCATCCGGTGAGAATTGCGCGCTCGTCACATCCAACACCTTTTCATTAAAAACCACGCGCGCGCTGCCGTTGATGCCATCGCGCACGACCAATTTGTCGTCTGTATTCACTTCTACAATCCGCAAGCTATCTTTTACGAATTGCGCGCCGACCAAATATCCCTGCTCTGTGCGATAGTTGCCGAGAGCTTGTCCGGTCGTCGCGTCCCATAGCCGCACAGTGTCCATGGCGCAGTTTGCAGCATCAATCCTACGGCACGATAAAGTGACAATAGTTTTTCCATCCGGTAAAAAATCGGCGCTTGCGATCTCGCGTTCCGCATCACGCAAAATGGCAATCGCATTGGCTTGCGCATTTCCAGACGCTGTGACAATGTCCCACACACTCGCAGTAGTGATACAAGAGTCACTGTCCTCGTCGGTTTCACATTCAAGCGTAACTATTTTTCTTCCATCTGCCGAGAATTGCGCGTCAAGAATGTTGGCTTGAGCTTTGGCGATGACCGCAAGCGGCGCGCCGTCCTCTGCATTCCATATACGCGCGGTTTGGAAGGGGCAAGAATTACCCGAGTCAAGACTATGGCAGCCGATGGTAACGAATTTTTTTCTATCCGGTGAGAATTGCGCCAATGTAATCGCCCCTGCTTGTACCGGCAACGCAAACTGTTCTTGGCGGCTTTCCACATCCCACACACGCACCGTTCCGTCGTCGCTTGCCGTAACAATTCGTTCGCCGTCCGGAGAGAATGACGCATGATTCACTTTATTGGTCTGCCCGCGCAACACCGCAACCAGCGGATATTCAAACAGCAGCTCGCGCAAAATATCTTCCGACTCGAACGTGACAGCTTTGGGTTTTGCATTTGCTTCAATCGCAAGGAGCAGCGCCAGGTCCGGATTGGTCTCGAATTGACTGCGCGCTAACGCCGCGAGTTCGCGCGAACGCGCGATGGCAGCTTCGGCAACCGCCGTTGCTCTGGCAGCTTGGGCGATGATTTTTTGCCGCCCCGCTTCAAACGCCGCTGTGTCCGCCACGTCTTTTGACGCGAGCGCCTCGTCTTCGGCTTGTTCGGCGCGGTCCCGCTCATATTCCGCCGTTTGTTGTTGTTCCACCGCGCGCGTGGATGCTGTTTGCGCCTTGGCTTCCGAGTCAAGCGCGTTTTGTCGCAGCGCCAATGCCACAACTGCCAGCGCCGCAAACACCGCCGCCGCCGCGCCAAACGCCATAATCAAGCGGCGCGTGCGCTGCGTCTCTTTTCTTTTTGCCTCCGCGCGCGCTGCAACGCCCGCCTCCACAAACGCTTGTGCCAACGCGCTCAACGAAATTTTCTTGTCTGCCACCTGTTCGCGCGCCGTCGCCAAACGCGCGCCCGTATAGAGATAACTCGCGTCGCGTTTGTGCTGTTCCCATTCCAGCGCGTCTTGCGCGATTTGATTTTGCAGCGCAATCGCCTCGCGGTTTTCATCCACCAATTTGCGGAGCCAGCCCCATGCGTCAATCAAACGTTCGTGCGCGAGCGTGACCGTTTTTTCGTCCGTCGTCACGAGACGCGCGTCCGCAAGTTTTGCAAGCGTCTCGTGTACTTGGGCGGCATCGGCGTCGGCGAGAACGATTTCTTGAAATAACGCGGTGCGTTTTGTATCCACCGCGCCGCGCCCCGGTTCGACCAGGCGCGCAAAGACGCCGCGCGCGATTGCTTGTTCGCGCGGATTCAGTTTGGCAAATTCCGCGTCGGCGTGGCGCGACAGCGCTTGCTGCAAGCCGCCGCGTGCGATGTAATCCTCGCGCGTCAAGGCAATCACGCCGCCTTTGCTTTTGGCGTAATGAAACAAATCGTCGAGCGCGAATTGCATCAACGGCAGCGCGCCGGGCGCGGTTTGCATGTCGAAAATAATTTGTTCCGTGAGCGCGGGATCAATTTGCAAACCGGCTTGCAGCGCGGGGCGTTCAATCGCGCTCACCAATTCGTGCCACTGCAACGGCGGAATTTGATTGACGCCGTGACCGAGTTGCGCGTTGAGCTGTGGATACGCCGCCCAATTGCCGATGAAATCGGAACGCGTGCAAACCACAATCGTCACGCGCCCGTTTTCAATCGTTGCGGCATAGAGCAAGAGATTGAAAAATGCCGCGCGTTCGGTTTCGTCCGCTTGCGTAAAACTTTCTTCGAATTGGTCAACGAGCAAAATCGCGCGCCGCGCGCGTTGGTCGCCGAGCGCAACCTCTGCCCAGCGATGCAGCAACGTCGCGTCGTCGCTCCCGCGCTGTTGCATTTCATCGCCCGCGTGCAAACTTTTTGTGAACGACGAAACGACGCGCGCGAGTGGTTCGAGCGGATGCCGCCCCGGCGTGAGAATTTCGTACAACCAATTTTCGCTGTCGTCGAGCGCGCCCTTTCGCAACGCGTGGAATAATCCCGCGCGCGCGAGCGACGATTTGCCGCTGCCCGAAGGGCCCGCAATGACGAGCCAGCGCGCGGATTTGAGGCGCGCCACAAGTTCTTGCGTTAATTGTTCGCGGCCAAAGAAACGGTCGGCGTCTTGTTCTTGAAACGAGGCGAGACCGACATACGGGGAACGTCCGTCGAACGGTTTGGGCTGATACGACGCGCGCAGGTCGGCGATGAGGACGCGCACTTGGTCGGCGGTGAAACCTTCAATTTGGGTGATGTTCGTGCCTTGCGCGAATTGCTTGACTCGCGCGCCCGCGCCGAGATTGGCGATATTCGTGTCGCCGCGTGGGGCAGTGGAAGGGGAAGCGGTGTCCATAGAGGGCGTGCGAATTTAGCGATGCATTTGCAGCCGATGCGTAAAGGATACACCAAATACGGGAGTTTGAATAGGGGGAGAGCGATACAAAAAAAAGACCTTTGGGGTTTCTAAAACCCCAAAGGTCTCGCGCGATGGGCCCGGCAGGGGTCGAACCTGCAACCAACACGTTATGAGCATGCTGCTCTGACCATTGAGCTACAGGCCCCTGAAAAAAAGCGCCGAGGCATGGGCAATGAGGCGCGAGAAAACTCTTTCCTCAATCCTCGTGTCTCGGCGCTGAACTAGAGCGGGAGACCGGCTTCGATCCGGCGACGTTCGCCTTGGAAGGGCGACATTCTACCACTGAATTACTCCCGCATACGGCACAGCATAAATCAAAAATCCAAAATTACAAATTTCAGGTCGGGGTGAGAGGATTCGGACCTCCGGCTTCTTCGTCCCAAACGAAGCGCGCTACCGGGCTGCGCTACACCCCGAATTGACAAGCGACGACGAGTATAGCGCGGATTGCCGCGAGCGTCAAGAAAAAAATGCGGGATGGCGTGAACCATCCCGCATTTTTACGCGTTCAATGAAAAATTCTACGGGTCCAATACCGGCGCCTGAACCGTGAACCAGGTTGTGGCAAGGAAACTATGATTTGGCGTCGCGCATGTCGCATACCATGTCCCCGGGTCGGTAGAGGTGTCCGGTGGAAAGTCGTCGAGGTGTGCCGCCACGCTGAACGAGCCGCCAGCGTCGGTCTTGGCATCAACGTTGATGAAAGTTATAACGCGTCCATCGGGCCGAGTGAACCAGCAGTTCACGCCTTGATATGCTCCAAAGCCGCCGCCCCAAATCGTCAGCGCGGAGCGATAGGCAAGTACGCTGTCCGGCGTGACTTTGAGCCATGCGCCGCCGCTTTCGGTTACGCTATTTCCATTAATAGTGAAATAGGTTTCGGCCGCCCGCCAACTGCCGGGCGCGCGTACGGTCACAGCGTATTCGCCGATACAGGCGCTCGAATTAAAGTGCATCGAGAAAGCGATGTTTCCATCCGCATCCGCTTTGACTGTGCCAGGTCCGTCCCAAAGCGTCGCCGCATTTGCGGCAAGCGCGCCCAAGGTCAATTGGTCGGTGCCGATGCCGCTGCATTTCACCGCGTCCGGTTGCGTCACCCAAACGTTCGCCATTTCCCACGGCGCAAAACCCCCACCCGTGAACGAGACATCGCGATTGTTCACCGTTGACTCCAACCACGCGCCGGTATGCGCCTCGGGATGCGGCGTGAGCTCAATATCTACTTGTTGTTCATTCACGACGGCATTGCCCCAAGTGAGCGCATGGACAACAAAGGTATAGCGTCCAACCGGCACGCTGAAAAGATTGCCGATCTGGGACTTGAAGTAAAAGGTCGCTACGCCGTTCTCATCCGCTTTTATTTCCGTTGGGAAAAAACCATATGCATTAATGCCCGACGCGCGTCCATCGGGTTCGACGGCGTACACGTTGGTCCAAATATTCGGCGCAAAACCGCCGCAGGAAATCCAAAACGTGGTACCTACCTCGCCGCTGCCGCTTGGGGATACCGAACAATTGCCAGCCGCGCTCGTAGGTCGTACTGTCAAACCAAGCGCAATGATTGCAAGCGCAACTGCAGCCAGTTTGAGATATTTCATACGTCTCCTCCTTTTGAACTTTGTCCTCTGCTGCAACAACGAGTATAGCGTAGATTATTATGAGCGTCAAGGAAAAACGCGCAGCAGTTAAGGCAAAGTTAAAATGGCGCCAGGAAAAAAGCGCAGAGTGGGCTCATCCACTCTGCGCTTTTGTAGACCATCCTTGTCCAATTGATTGCTTCTGACTTTTGTCTAATCACTGAATACTTGTTTGAACTTTCGAGTCCGCGAACAGTTCCGCATAGGTTGCTCAACGATAGCCGAACCTTGCGACGACTTTCCCTGTAGTCGCGTTGACAACAATGTTTACTTCATGGAAGAAATTATGTTTAAATTTCTTTGCAGACCCTGATAATTCAGCCGGAATTGGACCATGAGAGGCATATGCCACATTACAGAAACTCACAATATAGGCTGGTATGTTTTGATGTAGAAGGTATGCATTTGGATCGTCTTCAGGATCACCATACGTGTAGTTGTTATTGGTATAAAGAACAAATTGGGTTGCGATTTCTGTGTTGGCATTTACGGGAACGCCCACCCAATCTGTAGCGGCAGCAACCGCTTGCGCATTGGATATCAAAGGCTGCATTTTGCCGATTGATTCATATACTATTCCAACTGATCGCGGAGGGGCCGCACCGCAATCCGCAATGACATTGTCAGACTGAGACAGAGTATTGGTTACTCCTACAGTAGCAAAACTTGTTGCAGCGACAGCTGTGCCCAAAAGAGCGAGCAGGGCAACAGAGCCCCAAAAAATCAAGCTCTTGAGATTACGACGACGCATAGCTGTCGTCTCCTTTGGATTTTGATTTCCACAACGTGCGTTAACGCGGTAGGAGTTGTACAAAGCCGCACAACTATTTTGCGCCCATTTTGGTTTTTCCGCAGAGGCAAGTTCTCACTCACTCATGCGCACCGTGCCCAAATCAATCACTTCCCCCAACACCTCGCCCGAGCGCGGATTGTACAATTTCACAATCGCGCGGTATTCGCCGGGCGCGAGCGCGTCGGGAATTTTTACGCGCAGCGGTTCACGATACAGTTCGTTCGTTTGCCAACGCGTCATCGGCAGCAATTCGCTCAACGGGGTTTCGTCGGTCTGCGCCACGTTTTCGCCGTTCGCGTTCAAAAGCTGTAACGTCGCCTGATAATTGTAATTGACGGATTGCAACAACTTCCAATACAACACCGCGTCGAAAAATTGCCCGCGTTCCAATTCGCGCGCGCCCGTTTCGTAACCGACGAGTTCGACGCGGTCGCCGAGATTTTGTTGTACGCGCGTTGCCCCGGGCGAAAGTTCGCGCGTCGGCTTGGTGAGAAAACCCTGCACGCGCGTTTGCGATTCGCCCGAAAACGCTTGGTCGTCCAATAACGTCGCGTGTTCCGCAAAATACGCGCGCACGATGCCTTGCGGGTCAACCACCGTGTCGTAAATTCGCAGCTCCCACACGCGCGAATAATTTTCAAACACGCGGTCCAACGCCGCGCGCGTTTCCTCCGCCGTCGCCGCGTAAAAATCGGAACGCGGGTCGCCCCAACCCAGATTTTTCGCGCCGCCAATCGAGCCGGTCATTAAAAGCAAAGGCGCGGTCGTTTCGTTCGCGCGATAGTTTGTTAGGCGTTCGCGCCGCAGCGCTTCGGGAAAATAGTATTCCAATGCAGGATATGCGTATCCCGCATTGACGAGGATGACATCGCCCGGGCGCCAATGCTCCGCGATGTAATTTACCGCGCCGCGCAAATCATCTTCCGCGTATTGTTCGTTATGCCAAAAGTTATAGAGCGAATATCCGGCGAGTGCAAAAAATCCGACGCTCGCCAACAGCGCCAGCGCGCCCAACCCGTACAACCAACGCGCGGTCGTCGTGCGCGCGGCATTGCGAAATTCGTACGCCAAATTCACCAGCGCATACGCGGCGAGCATGTAAAACGCGGGCGCGTACGTGAACATGTACCGCACGTGATACAACGGCTTCCACAGCGAGAGCAGATAAATCGCCGCAAGCGGAATGAGAAAATAGCCGAGCAAGAAAAACGCGGAAACCGAATTTTGAATTTTGAATTTCGATTTTCGATTTTTCCATTCACGCCAGAGCAGCGCGCCGATGGGAATGAAAAAAAACAGCGCGAACAAGCCAAACACATTCCACTCGACCGCTTGTCCGAACGCGAGCGCGCTAAAGGTTTCCAAAAGGACGCGCGGCAAGGCGATAAATTCGCGCCAGGGCGGAACGGGCGGGTCCGTCGCTTGGCGAAACGCGATAGGCAGCCAAGGGAGATAGAGGAGAACGAGCGCGAGTTGAGAGGCGAGGAAATTTTTGATTTTCGATTTTCGATTTTCGATTGACAAAATATGCCAAAACGCCCATATCCATTGGAACGCCATCAAGAAAATAAAATAGTAGAGCGTGTAAAGACCGAGCGTTGTAAAAATCGCGTACGCGAAAAAATCGCGCGTGAAAATTTTGTCGCGCGCTAACAAACGCCGCAAAAAATAGACCGAGAGCAGACCGAGCGCCGCGCCGACGGTGTACATGCGGACTTCTTGCGAATACCAGACGTTGTACGGCGAAAAGGCGACGAGCAGCGCGGCGAGCGGAGCGGCGGGTTTCAGGAGAATCCATTCGCGCGCGACGCGATACGTCAGCGCGATGAGCAGGACGCCGAACCACAGCGACAGAAACGCGGCGGAGAATTCCGACCACCCCGCGAGGCGAATCCAAAAATGCAAAAAGAGATAATAGAGCGGCGGATGAATGTCGCCGGCGGTGTGCCGCAGCAGTTCGGGGATGTCGGCGCGCGCGAGCAGCAAACTCACCGTCTCGTCGTACCACAAACTGTTGACGCCGAGCCGATACAAGCGCAGCGCAAAACCGCACAGCAGAATCAGATACGGCGCAGCGCGCCAAACGCGTTTCACAGGCAAAATATAGTAGCACAAGAACGGCGCGCGCGAAAAAAATCCGCGCGCGCCGCGATAGACCGCTCTTTACTCGGCTTGGTTCGGCGTTTCCTCGCTTTTTCCTGCGTGCAAAAAAATCGCGCTCACGCCCAAGCCCACAAAAATCCAAAACAACGTCACCGAGTGCGGAAAATCCAAATTGAAAAAATAGTGGTCCACCACGCCCGCCGTCATGGCGCCGAGCAGCGCCGCGCACACGCCGAGCAAAATCGGCGACAATAAAACATCGTCGCGCAAACCATCCAGCCACGCCTGCAACGCGTTCCAAAAAAAGATGCCCATCGTAATCAAGAACGCGGCGACGCCAACCAGCCCCATTTGTTCCGCCATCAACAAATACACCGACGACACGCCCACATACGTATCCAAATCGGGCGAACCGAGAAAGCCCACGCCAAAAATCGGATAACGCGAAATCAATTCGAACGCGTCCTTGTATTCGCCCAAACGCATCTGCGTCGCGCGGTCCGCGCCCGCGAACGCGTCGAGCAAATGCGCCATATATTCTTGCGTGAATGGCGCAAACCAAAAAACAAGCGCGCCCACGAGTAAAAGAGGCAGCAAACGGCGATATTTCACGAACGCAATCAAGCCGAACGCAACGCCCAAGCCCAACAGCGCGCCGCGCGAAAATGTCAACACCAAACATAAAAACATGGCGCCGACGGCGATGCAAGCGAGCCAGCGCGGCAAGAGCGGTTTCGACGCCATAATTTGCGGCGCGGTCAAACCTGCCATCAAAATCATCAATCCGCCCAATACGTTCGGGTCCACCGACGTTGACACGGCGCGCAGCGTGCCGGCGGGATCGTCGTCAATAAAACGCAATACGCCGGGGCCATCGGGATATTTGACATAGCGGAGCAGCGACAACGCCCGAATCGTGACGTCGTGCGGTAGAATGTAAAACAGGATGCCCAAGCCCGCCGAAATCGCGCCCGCGATCATGATCACGCGCAGCGTCAGCGTCAAACGTTCGCGTGTCTGTACCACATTCACAATCACAAAATACGTCGCTATCGCCAATAGAATTTCGGCAAAGCGGCGCACAATCGCAATCTGCAAACCTGCGTGCGACATGCCAATCACGAACGAAAAAATCGCCAGCGTCATGAACGCGACGATGGGCGCGCCGAGAAAGGTAAAGCGAAAATGAAAATCCGCGTCTTGGCGCGTCATGACGCGCGCGAACCACATCGCATACAGCGCGAGCAGCGCCAAATCCAAAAACGTCGGATTGAAACCGAGATTGACCGGAATGGACGCGAACGGCAAGAGAATCGCGACGCCAATCACCGCGTACAAACCGTACTCGATGTTGGTCATGATGACGACGCCGGCGCCGAGCCCGACGATTCCCGCGACCACGATGGCAGGCGAAGTGAATGACACCGCCGCCGCGAGCAGCAGCGCCAACGCCGCGCCAAGTCCCAGCGCGACGAGAATCGCGAGAACGTTGTTTGCCGCAATGCGTTCAGAGATTTTCAACTGCATGATTGGTGAGACGTCAAACGGCGAGCGAATTGTTCGCGTTATGCGTGCGATTCGCAGCTTGGAAATAAATTAGCGCGCCGACGCATGCCAACAGTGTGACCAGCGAAAGCGCCGCGCCGAGTTTGAACGACAGCGGATCGTACCACATTTCGACGCGCTGTTTGCCCGCGCGGAGCGACAAGGCGCGCAGCGTCAGATTCGCGCGCAAGATTTCCGCCGGTTGTCCGTCCACCGTCGCGCGCCAACCGGGATAATAATTTTCGCTGACGAGCAAATAACCGTCTTGCGGCGTCGTCACGTCAAGCATAATGCGTTCGGGCTGCCGCGCGACGACGACGACTTGCGAATCGGGAATGGGCGACGGCGTTTGCGCGGCGAGCTGCGCGGCCGCGCGCGCGTCGTCCGGGTCCAACACGAGCGTTTGCGTCGCCCACGCGTACGCGTTCGGCGGCGTCACGCGCATCAAGACGACCGCGTCGTCGCGCGCGATTACGGCGCCCGCGAATTTTTGCGGCGTTTGCGTAATGACGTACTTGACGTTCAACCACGCGAACGCATTGGGCAATTGCAATAACTGATTATAGCGCGCCAAGCGCAGCGGCGAAATGCCGCCGATTTCTTCCAAGCCCGTCGCAATGCCAAAATGCCCCGGCAGCAATTGGTCGTCCGCCGCCACGCGAAAAATTGCAGGGTCGCTTTGCAATTGTTCCAAAAACGGGATATTTGCCAAGCGCTCTTCTACGCGCCCTTTATTCGCCGGCTCGTTCACGCTCCACAAATCAAACAAAATCAGCGCGAGCGCCAAAATCGAAAACCAGCGCGCGTTCAAAAAATTTTTCAAATACAGACCGACGAGCAAACTCGCCAGCGCGAATTGAATGAGCAATAAACCCGCGCGGTCGCCCAGAAACGCGAAACGCGGTTGCGGATTTTGCGCGCCCGCGACGAAAAAAGCGAGCAGCAGCGCCAGCATCAGGATTGCGCCCGCGGGCAAGAGCAAAAATAATTTTTTCGCGCGTTTCAAATCGAACGTTCCCAACAAATCCGCGAACCCGTAGCCCGCCAACATCGCCAGCGCGAAACTCACGATGAACGCGAGTCGCTCTTGCTGCCGAAACAGCGCCGCGCCCGGTACGAACAGATAAAAAATCACGTACGCGAAAACGTAAAAGCCAAACGCCAAAAGCAGCGCGCCGAGCGCGACAATGCCCCAAAAGATCGGCGCGGCGATTCGCCGTTCGTCGTTCGGCGTGCGTCGCGCCGCGAGCGCAAACAGCGCCAACCACAGCGGCAAAATGCCCACGTACAGCGGCGACGCGAACGCGTTTGTGTACCCCGGCAAAATGAATTGCAAAATTTCGAGCGTCGGAAAACCTTTTGCCGCTTCGGCGAACGACAGCGCTTCGCGCGTGGACAGTTGTTGATACTCGACGGCGGGGACGAGTTGAATCGCGGCGACGCCGAACGCGACGAGCGCGAGGAGGACGATTGTGCCAAATGCGCGAGGGTATATTTTCGATTTTCGATTTTCGATTTTCGATTGCGGGTTGTTTTGCCAAACGCGAAACAGAAAATAAAGTATTGTTGTCGCAAACACAAATAAAAACGTCTGCGGATGTCCCGCCAATGCCGCCACGCCCAGCGTCATTCCCGCCGCAATCAACCATGTCGGTTGAAAAATGACGCGCTGCCGTCGTTGGTTTTCGTGCGTCGTCTGTCGTGCGTCGTCCGTCGTCGCTTTATCCAAAAAAAATAACGCCAACGGCAGCCACGCCGCCGTTTCCAAAATCGCCAATTGCAGCGGCGGATACGACGTGAGATAGCCGCCGAACATGAACACGCACGCGCTGACGAACGCGCCCGCTCGCGCCGCATGATGCGTTCGCCGCAGCGCGCGCCGCGCGAAAATGTACGTGAACGCGCCCGCCAGATAAAAATGCAGCAGCGCTTCCAATTCCAACGCAAACAGCGAAAACGAATGAAAAAGCGCGAGGTTCAGCAGCGTGTTCGCCAACGCGATGGGATAAAAGACCGCGCTTTGAATGTCCGCGAGAAAGGGATGCCCGCCGTTGAAATTTTCCGACCAGAGCGGAATATGTCCTTGCGCCAGCGCGCGCGCTGTGTACAAGCGGAACGCGTAAAACTGGTCGGTGAAATCGCCGGGCGGAAATTGCGCGCGGTCGAGCGGATTCGGCGTGAGGATGCGCCAGAAAAATAACGCCAAGAACGCCGCGAGCAGAATGAGCAGCGCGACGTCCGCGCGCGCAAACGGGAGCGCGGACGCTTGCGCGGCGCGGCGTTCGTTTTGCGCGTCAGAAAAATTTTCGTTCGGCATCACGGTACGGGAATCCGCAATTCAGCTTGTACGCGCGCATTGGGCGGCGCTTCCAATGCCAGACAGTTTTCGCCGTCCGCCTCGCACACGCTCACGCGCCATTCGGTTGCGTTTTGCGCCGCCTTTAACAGTTCGAGTTGACTCACCACAAGTTCGTTTTTACGCCACATGCTCGTCGGATAGGTCGGCGCCGAGGGCGTCAGCAGTTCTTGGATTGCGCCGCCGTTTTCGTCTTGATAGCGCACGCGCAGCGTCAGGTCGCGCGCGGGCGCCTTGACCGCGCGCCAATACAACACGAGTTTCGGCGCGCTAGTTTGCGTTTCGACGCGATAGCCGAGGAGCCGCAGCGTATCGCCAAACACGGCGCCGCTCTGGGTCATGTCGTTCAAATACTGCGACGCGGTGGCGTACAGAGACAACTGCAAAACGCCGACGCGCCATTCGTTCAATAAATCGCCGCGCCGTGCGAGCCATTGTTCCACATATTGCTCCGGGTCCCAAAAATCGGGCGCGGCGGGAATGAACCACACGCGTTGATAATTGGCGTTCACGGCGTTCAACTGCTGCGCCGTTTTCGCGTCCGGCAAAAACGTTTCGGGATACACCACGAGCGGCAAACGACTGCGGTCATAATACAACAACGCCATTTCGGGAAAATTTTGCACAATCAAATCGCCCGGTCGCGCGTTCGCGTTGATAATGCGCGCCAGTCCGCGCCAATCCGGCGCTTTGGCGTACGCGGGCTGCGTCCAATAATTTTGCAAACCGAAAAATGCCGCGAGCGCGCACGCGCCCAACGCCAACGCGACGCCGCCGCGCCGCGCCGCCGGCAATTTTACGCGCGCGGCGAATGTCGTCGCGCCGACGACAACGCCGTACGCCAAGAGCAAATAATACGCGGGCGCAATGCCGTTCAGATAGCGCTCCAAATACAAAGGGCGCGCGGCGTTGAGCGCAAACACCGCCAGCGTCGGGACCCCCGCATACAACGCGAAAAATAAACCGCGCCGCCAATCGCGCCGCCATAACAACAGCAAGCCCGTCAAGGCGACGAGCGCGAACGGCAGCCACAGCCACGCGCGCCACGCCGCGTCCAACGTTTCGCCCAACACAAACGCGCTGAACGTTTCGCGCGCAATTTCCCACAACGCGACGCCTTGCCGCCCGCTGCCTTCGCCGTAGGACGAAACGCGATTCGATAAAATTAACGGATACGGCAGATACAAGAGCGCCAAAACGATTTGCGCCGCCAGCCATTGTGCGATTTTCTGACGGTCGCGCCAGCGCGTCGCCAACACAAACAGATTCAGCGCCAACAAAATGAACGCTTCGTAATAATGCGTGTACAGCGCCGCGAGTTCCGCGAGGACGAAAAACAACAGCGCCCAAGTTCGGCGGCTGTCCCGCGTGGGGATTGCGTCCGATGTCCGCGAAAATTCGCCGCCGCGATACCACTGCCAAAAAAAGATCAATGCGAGCAAACTCAACGCGGGCCACAGCGTGTAATTTCGCACGTCTTGCGAATGCCAGATTTGGTACGGATTGACGGCAAAGAGAAAGGCGGCGGTAAGCGCAATCGGCGCGGCGTTGGCGCCGCATACGCGGCGGCTGAAAATTTCGCGCGCCAACCGGTAGAGCAGCGCGACGCCCAATACGCCAAAGAACGCGGCAAAATAGCGCGTCGCAAATTCGCCGTCGCCCGCCAGCGCGATCCAACCGCGCAGCGCGAAATACAGCAGCGGCGGATTCGGTTCGACCGTCAGCGTTTCGCGCCACATTTGCGCGAGCGGTTTTTGGACGAATAAAACGGTGAACGCTTCATCGCCGCGCAGCGAAAAAAAATCGAGGCGGAACGTTCGCAGCGCGAACGCGAGCAGTAGGATGGCGCACAGGATGAGCGCCGCGCGTGAAATTTTCATTCGATTCGACGCGCCACCGCCAGCATGGAAATGCCGAACGGAAAACGATGGCGCGGCGCGGCGCGCATCTCGGCGCTAAAGAGGCGCGCCAGCGTTTCATTGATGCCGCGCGGCAGCGGCGTTAAATCCGAACGCGCGTTATCGTGCGCGGCGGGGCGGCGCGCAAAACGCAGCAGCGCAATCAAGGGAAACAAGGACATGTTCAGGTACGTCAATTTTTTGACGCGAAAACCCGCGTCCTCGAGTTTGGCGCGCAAGTCGCGCGCCATATAACGATGTTTGTGCCCCACCGCCACGTCGTGCGCGCTCCATAAAAAACGGTACGCGGGCAATTGGACGATCAGATAACCGTCGGGTTTGAGCGCGCGCCGAATTTCGCGGAACGCCGCGACATCGTGTTGGATATTGCAAATTACGTCGAACGAAAAAGCGACGTCGAAAAATTTGTCGGGAAACGGCAGCTCGAGCAGCGACGCGACCAGCGTGCGTTCCGCGTAAAGTCCGCGCAGACGACAAAATTGAATCGCCTCTACCGCAATGTCCGCGCCCCACGCGTCGCCGTGCTGCGCCAAAAGTTGCAGATTCTTGCCCGTGCCGCAGCCCGCGTCCAAAATTTTCGCGTGTCCGCCCGGCGGCACGTATTGTTTAATCAAACCGTGCAGCAATACGCGCAAGCCGCGATACCACCAGTAATCTTCTTCGAGTTCAAACATGACGCGATACTCGTGCGGGAGCATCGCCATGCTGGCGGCGGTTTCATGCGTGTTCATGGCGCGCGCAGAGCTCCAAACAAGATGCGGTCGCCGAGCGCGTTGCCGCTCGCGTCAAACGTCGGCATGCGCGCGAAATCGTCGGGCTTGTACATTCCGATTTCGATTTGATAGACGCCGGGCGGCGCATTGGGCGCGACTTGGAATTCGTAACTATCGGCAAAAATTTCGCCCGCCGCCCAGCTCGTCGTGGGGCGCGCGCCGTCGAGCGGTTCTTGGTCGCGCTGGCCAAAAATTTCATTTTGCGCGTTGATGAGATGCGTAAAAACTTTGTACGACGTATCCATCGGCTTGAGCGCGCGCCAATACAATTTCAGACGCAGCGTATCGCCGGGTTTGATCGCGTTCGACGCGTTCAAATCATAACCGAGAAATTCCACCGCGTCGCCCAAACGCGCGTTGACCGGATTTTGAATCGCGGGCAGGTTGGTGGAGCGCGTCACCGCTTGCACTTGGACGTCCGTCAAATACGTTGGCGTGCCGAAATTTAGAAACGTTTGCGGCGCGTATCCGTCCAGCGTCAGATGCAATTCATACGCGCCCGCGTTCGCGTCGCCCGGCGCGCGCGCGCCGATACTCGCTTGGACAATATCGCCGACTTGGCGATTCGTGAGGTCGAGCGTGAACGGCGTCGTCGCGCGCGCGCGATTCCAAAATTGCCACCACGGCGCGGCGAGTTCGATTTGTCCCGCGATATTTTTTTCGGGAGGGCGCGTCACTTGAAAGTACAATTTGAGCGGCGCCGCATTGCCCGGCGCGACGTTCGGCTCAAGATCATATCCGACCAAACGCACCGCGTCGCCAAACGGCACGTCCAAACGTTGATCCAGCGTCAGCGTCGCGGGGTCGCGCGGCGTCGCGGGGCGCGTGACTTGGAGCGTCGCGAGCGTGTACAGTTCGCTCGGCGCGCCGTCCGCCCAACGCGCGTCAAGCGGTTCCTCCGCCCCTTGCCGATATACCGCTATTTGAATCTCATAGTCGCCGGGCGGCGCGCCGGGATCCACGACGAGGTCGTGTTGATCCAGATACGTGGTCTGCGCGTCCCACTTGGAGACGGGATACAAATTGCCGACGGGCGGCGCGTCCCATTGCCCCCACGCCTTGCCTTGCGCGTCTACCACGCGCAGCGAAACTGAAACGTTGTCCGCGATTTTTTTGCTCAGCCGCCAATACAATTTTACGGCGGCGCGCGCGCCCGGTTCCATTTGACGCGGCGCGTCATAACCGCGCAGTTCTAAACGATTGCCGAATGTGACGTTCGTTGGCTGCGGAATCGGTTCCGTGTCGGCTTGGACGACGCCGCGATAGACGAATTGCTGCAAGACGATGCGCGACGCGACCGCCGGAAAATAAACAATGTCCATCGAATCGCCCCACCGATTCAGCAAATTGCCAATGACATGTTTCGGGTCGCCGACGGGCTGATGAATTTCAAGAAACCATACGCGCGGGTGATTGCGATACGCGTTCAGCACGCTTTCGCGGTCGAGAAAAATTTGCCAATCCTGCGTCTGCGCGAGGTGCGGCAGCGATTCCCACTGCAAACCTTTGGGCGCGTAATACGCGACGATTTTTTCCGCTTGCGGCGCGACGAGCAGCAAATAATCGTCGGGGCGCAAACGTTCGCGCAAAAATTGCGCCCATGCTTTGTGATTGTCTTTGGCGTACGTCGCGTCATTGTACAAATTATTGAGCGCATACAGCGCGCCGCCCAACGCCGGCAGCGCTAACGCCGTAACCGCCAGCGCGTACGCCGCGCGCTGTAAGGTATGATGCGCGCGCAAGCGTTTGAGACGCGCCGCGCGCCGCGCCAGCGCGTGGACGCCCAGCGCCAGTCCGATGTAAAACGCGGGACTGGTCGTAATCAAATGCCGCGAGTTGAGATAGAGCGGGCGCAAATACGAGCCGAGCTGCAAAGCGGCGGCGGGGATAAAAAAATAACAAAATAAAAAGAGCGCGAGCCGAAACGCGCGCGGTTTGACGCGGATGGTCGAAAAGACGCCGACGCACCACAGCGCGAGCAAAAGGAAATCGAGCCAGGCGACGGTATCGAGATTCGCCGTCACGCCCACCGCGAACGAATTCCACACATCGCGCAGCATGATAAAGAACGGCACGAACGCCGCGCCCACTTGGTCCCAGGACGCCAAATCTTGTTCGCCGCGCGGCAGCAAAATCAAAATGACGGCAAAGCCGAGCATGAACAAGACGGCGAGCGCGGTGAGCGGCGAACGTAACCGCGCGCGCGGCGCGCGCGGGGCGTCGTCGTACAGCAAAAAGGTCGCGGCGAAAAATGGCAAGAGGATAAAAGCCAAATAAAGCGTAGCGAGCGCGAGCGCCAAGCTAACGCCGAAAAGAATGAACCAGCGCGACCTCAAGGCGCGCCAATGCTTTGGTTGGGCGTCCAGCCACCGCACCAGCGCGTACACCGCCAACATGCTCCACAACAAGACGAGCGCGTACGGGCGCGCCTCTTGGGCGTACCACACATAGAACGGCGAAACGGCGGCGAACAAAACGGCGAGCAGCGCGACGAATTTATGTTTGACCAGCCGCAGCGCGAGCGGATACAACAGCGCGAGCGTCAGCGCGTTGGCGAACGCGGACAAAAAGCGCAGGGCAAATTCCGTCGTTCCGGCGGCGAGGACGGAAAAATGCAGCGCCAAAAAATAAAGCGGCGGATGCAAATCGCGCGTCGCCACGTTTTGAATCAGGATGACGTTGCTGAGGATGTTGGAAATAGAGCCGAGCGCGCGGTCCCACGAGAGGGATTCGTCCCACCACAAACTCATCGCGCCGAGATGATAAAGGCGCAAGCCCCACGCCAAAAATATAAAGAGACAGAGCCACACGCGCGGGGCGGAAAAAAAAGCGCGCACTGCGCGCCAAAGTTGAGAGTCGGTCATACTTGTAACGGCGTTAAATTATATGCGCGGCGGCGGATTTGCGAAAAAAAGGGAAATTTCAAAAAATTCCCTCTTGACATTTTCAAAAGCCGTGATACACTCTCTGATGCTTTTGTTGGCAGTTTAGCGCGCTCGTTTTGACGATCCGGCGAGGTATGCAGGGATTGTCCGAATGGGTTTTATGAGTTGATGAGCATCATTCTTTTTACGTTTGCGCGTGTTCGCACCACCGTCTTGGGCGGTGATGTATTCGCGCCTTGTACGGGTGCGCCTGTTGACAAATAGCGGCATCGCTTTTGCTGTCGTTTTGACGGTCACAGTCGCATCCCTTGCGCTGTGACCGTTTTTTATTCTCTATGGTCGCGCGCGTTTTTTCCAAATGCGCGTTTTTTTTTCCTCGCTTGACGCCACACCGGACTGTGTGACGCCAACGTAACGACAGGATTATGGCAAAAACACAAACGTCCGAGTTCGACCATGTAGTCTCTCATTCGGCTTTGGGCGGGCTGTGGAGCTTGCTCCGCGGCTTTCGCCTCACCTACGCGGGCGCGATCGGCAGTCTCGCCGTTTCCACCGCCGCGCGCACCGGCACTTTTTTTCTCATCGGCTATCTCGTGGATCAGGTTTTGACGAGCGAAACGATGATGCGCGATTTGCCGTGGGTGGCGGCAGGTTTTGTCGCGTTGGCTTTGACCGAAGGCGCTTTCACGTTCACGAGCGGACGCCTGGCGGCGCGCGCCGCCGAAGGCGTGGCGTTGAAAATTCGCAACTATCTCTATGACCACATTCAACGCCTGACGTTCGCTTTTCACGACAAGATGCCGACGGGCGATTTGATTCAACGCGCTACGTCGGATGTCGAAGCGGTGCGCAAGTTTTACGCGGAACAGGCGATTGGCGTGGGCCGCATCGCGCTGTTGTTTCTCGTCAACTTTGTCGCCGTGCTGACGCTCAATCGGCAGCTGGCGCTCTTGTCCGTCATTGTCGTGCCGTTGATTATTACCATCTCGATTTTTTTCTTTCGCCGCGTTTCCAAAGCGTACGGCTATTACCAAGAACAAGACGCCGTGCTCTCGACGACGCTGCAAGAGAATTTGACCGGCGTGCGCGTGGTCAAAGCGTTCGCGCGGCAGCCGCACGAGATGGCCAAGTTTGAACGCGACAATCACGAAAAATTCAAGCGCGGCAAGAAACTGCTCGTCATGCATTCGCTGTTTTGGCCCAGCGCCGATATTTTGTGTTCGGCGCAAATGATCGCGGGGTTCGCCATCGGCGCGTTGATGGTGATGAATCAAACGCTCACGATGGGCGAGTACGTGACGTACATGGGACTGGTCGTGTTGTTGATTTGGCCCATGCGCGAATTGGGCAGAATGGTAGTGCAGGCGTCAACGGGCATCGTATCCTTTGGGCGTTTGGCGGAAATTATGCGCATGAACCGCGAACCGATTGAACACGGAACCTATTTGCCCTCAAAGGACGAACGGGTGCGCGGCGAGGTTGTATTTCGCAACGTTGGCTTTGAATACGAAAAAGAACAGCGCGTGCTGCGCGACATTTCGTTTCATGCGAAACCGGGCGACGTGATCGCTTTGATGGGGCCCACGGGTTCGGGCAAAACGTCGCTGGTGAATCTCTTGCCGCGTTTTTACGAATATGAACACGGCAGCATTCAACTCGACGGCGTGGAATTGAACGAATATCCGCGCGAATATCTGCGCCGCAATATCGGCATTGTGGAACAAGAGCCGTTCTTGTTTTCGCGCACGCTGCGGGAAAATATCACGTACGGCGTCGGGCGCGCGGTCTCGGACGACGAAGTGTTTGCGGCGGCGCGCGCGGCGGCGGTGCATGACGTCATTCTCGCGTTTCCGGACGGTTATAACACGCTCGTCGGCGAAAAGGGCATTACGCTTTCGGGCGGTCAAAAACAACGCGTGACGATTGCGCGCACGATTTTGAAAAATCCGCGCATTCTGATTCTCGACGATTCCACTTCGTCGGTGGATACGGAAACGGAACAGCTAATCCGCGACGCGCTGCACGCCTTGATGCGCGACCGCACGACGTTCATCATCGCGCACCGCATCCAAAGCGTCATGAGCGCGGATCAAATTTTCGTGTTGGATAAAGGGCATATCACGCAGCGCGGCACGCATCGCGAGCTGCTCAAGCAAGACGGGTTGTACAAAAAGATTTACGAGCTGCAAGCCCGCATCGAAAGCGAAGTGGAAGCGGCGATTGCGGACGAAGCGGGCGCGTCCGCTGCGTCCGCCGCGCGCCCTTGTGAACCGGAACTCTTTCCTGCGCTGTCTTGAAAATTTGCGGCGTAAATTTTCAAGACGGGGCTTTTCTCCTGCACATGTCATACGAATTTGAAGAAGAAGATTTTCAAGCGCAGCTGAGCGGCAAGACGCTCAAGCGCATGTTCAAACTGACGCTGCCGCACAAGTGGTGGCTCGGCGGTTTTATCGCGCTGATTACGCTTACGGCGATACAGGACGGGGTGTTCAATTATCTGAAAAAGCAGATTATTGACGCGGGCATTACGCCCAACGACCCTGCCGCGTTGACGCGCGTGCTGGTCATTTATGGCCTCATTGCGTTGACGCAAGCGGGCGCGGTGTTCGGGTTCATTTATCTCGCGGGGATTCTGGGCGAACGCGTCCAGTACGATTTGCGTCAGAAATTGTTCAATCATTTGCAGGCGCTTTCGTTTTCGTACTTTGACCGCACTGCCGTCGGTTGGATCATGTCGCGCGTGACGTCGGATTCGGCGCACATTGCCGATTTGATTACGTGGGGCGCGGTGGATGTGACGTGGGCGTTGATGAGCATTCTCACGGCGGCGTTTTTTATGCTGTGGTTGAATTGGCAGTTGGCGCTCGTCGTGCTGACCATCATTCCGATTCTGGTGATCATTGCGTCGTGGTTTCAAAAACGCATCATTCTCGAATATCGCATTGTGCGGAAAACAAATTCGCGCATCACGGGCGCGTACAATGAAAATATTCAAGGCGTGCGCGTGATCAAGGCGTTGAACCGCGAGGAAAAAAATCTGGACGAATTCAGCGCGTTGACGGGGCAAATGTACAGCGCGTCGTATCGCGCCGCGCGTTTGTCGGTGATGTTTTTGCCGGTGGTGCAATTCATCAGTTCCATTGCGCTCGCCATCATCGCCTGGTACGGCGGCGCGCAAATCGCGTGGGGCGTGATGACGGTCGGAACGCTGCAAGCGTTCATCGGCTATATCATGTTCATGCTGTGGCCCGTCCAAGATTTGGCGCGCGTGTACGCTTCGATGCAGCAAGCGGTCGCGTCGGCGGAACGCACGTTTTCGCTGCTCGACACGCCGCCCGATATTGTGGACCGTCCGAATGCGGTCGAAACGGAAACGCTGCGCGGCGAGATCGAATTCGACCGCGTGGAATTTTATTACACGCCCAATAAACCGGTGCTGCGCGATTTCAACCTCAAAGTACAAGCGGGCGAAACGATTGCGCTGGTGGGCCCGACGGGCGCGGGCAAATCTACGATTGTGAATTTGGTGTGCCGTTTTTATGAACCCAAGAACGGCGTCATTCGCATTCACGGTGTGGATTATATGGATTTGACGCTGCACAGTATTCAATCGCGCATCGGCGTGGTGCTGCAAACGCCGCATCTGTTCAGCGGCGCGATTCGCGAAAATATCCGCTACGGCAAACTGGACGCGAGCGACGCGGAGGTGGAGCGCGCGGCAAAGGTCGCGGGCGCGCACGATTTCATCGTCACGCTCGAAAACGGCTATGACGCGCAGGTGGGCGAAGGCGGCAATCTGCTTTCGACCGGTCAAAAGCAATTGATTTCGCTCGCGCGCGCGGTGCTCGCCGACCCGGATATTCTGGTGATGGACGAGGCGACGAGTTCGGTGGATACGCTGACGGAGGCGCTGATTCAACGCGGCATGGAACGTTTGATGCGCGGACGGACGACGTTTGTTATCGCGCATCGCCTTTCGACGATTAAACGCGCGGACCGGATTCTCGTCATCGAGAACGGCGGGATTTCGGAAAGCGGCACGCACGCGGAACTGTTACGCAAGCGCGGTCACTATTACGAATTGTACACGCGTCAATTCCGCAAAGAGTTGGAGAGCGAGTACGGGCTGGGACGGTTGACGGGGTTGGCGGTGGCGGCGGAGTAGCGGCGGGAGGCAGAGAAGGGCGATGGAGAGAAGGCGGTCATGATATAATTTACACAAAGGCAATTGGCGTTTTAGTCTGTGAGGTGATGGATGGAACAAATCAAGAGCAGTTTGGTGGAATGGCTGAAAAAGTAATCTGCCAGAAAAGAAACCTGACGAGTCGAACGTGGCTCGTCAGGTTTTATTTTTCATGCCGCGGCGGGAACATACAAATGCGGTTTTGCGCGTTTCAAATCCAAGTGTCGCGCGGAATTGATGCGCGCAAAGACAATTGGTTTGCCTTCGGCGCCAACGCGGTCCAATAATTCCAAATTATAGAGTCGCATTTCGGGGTCGTCTTCGGGCAAAATCACAAGCTCAAAATCATCGGGCAGCGCAGAAAAAATCTGCGGCTCGGCAAGCAGATAGCGCATGAGTTTTTCTAGGAGCGCAACGTTGCGTTCAACGGCTCGTTTGGGGGCGCTTATTTCTTTAGCCATTGTGCATACCTTTCACGATATTTTTGCCAATTTGCCGCAAGGTCTTGTAGCGCAAAGGTTAATCCTTTGTTGAAATCTCTGACTTGGATTTCCTTCTTTTCAGCTGGGTGTGATGGATGGAGGAGATCACATGGGCAAAGCCGTGTGCGGTGTCATAACGCACAATCGGAGTCCACTGATCGTTCAATAAACATTCTAACTGGACAACGAATTCGATTACTCGATTGCGATCCAGTTCAAAGCGTACACGCGCAGCATTTTCATCATCAAAGCGGCGGCGAAATTCGACGGTACGCATACGCGATTTGGGATCCTTGTCCCGCAATTATAGCATAGTCTGAATCAGGTTGACGGGATAAAAGATAAAGACTGACGGGCGAAGGGTAACCGCCTTTCTTTATCTCAAGAGTTCTTTGGCTAGCGATTGGTAGAGGTCAATGACCAAACCAATGCTCCCACCCATCCAAGAAATGTCCATCCAAGTAATCAATTCAGCGCGAATATGATGACGCGGTGGAACGTATGAACGCGCTTTTGGATGAAATTGGCGCGAATGAAAAAGACCCGCTTTATGACTTGCTCGATACGCTTGGCACGCTGGTTTATGCGTACGAAAAAGAACGTTACGCCATTCCCAAAGTCGGCGGCGGAGAGCTGTTGAAATTCTTTATGGCGGAACACGGTTTGAAGCAATCCGATTTACCCGAAGTGGGTTCGCAAGGAGTTGTGTCGGAGGTTCTCAACGGCAAGCGCGAATTGAATGTGCGGCAAATTCGCGCGCTGGCGAAGCGGTTTCATGTGTCGCCCGCGATGTTTGTGTAAGATGGCAAACGAGAAAAATAAAACTGACGCGTCACGTTCGGCTCGTCAGTTTTTTGTTCTTGGCGCGACAGCGAGAACGTACAAATCGGACTTTGTTCGCGAGTCAAATCGCCGCGCGAATTTGATGCGCGCAAAAACAATCGGCTTGGCTTGGGCGAGTTTGAAATTATCGGACAGCGCGGAAAAAAATCTGCGGTTCGACAAGCGGGGATGATTTCCGACGCGGCAAAGATTTCATCCTGTGGATTTCGCAAAATTTTCCAATACCGTCTCTACAATCTTCGCCGCCGCGTGCGGACGCCCCGCTTGTTTCGCGCGCCGCCGCATCGCCGCCAAACGTTCGGGTTCGCTCAAGAGCGCGACTGCCGCGGCGGGCGCGGTTTCGATCATCCGCAGTTGAATGCCCGCGCCGCTGCCCGCGACAAAATCGGCGTTCCATTCTTCTTGCCCCGGAATTGGGTCAATGATGAGCATCGGCGCGCCGCGCGCGAGAATTTCGCTCACGGTCAAACCGCCCGCTTTGGTGATCACCACGTCGCTCGCCGCGATGAAATCGTCCACGTAATCAATGAAACCGAGTTTCAATACGCGCAAGGTCGCGCCGTTTTGCAAATCCTCGATTTCCTTTTGCAATTCCTCATTGCGTCCCGCGACGACGACGAGCGTGCCGTGCAGATTCGTCGCCAGCAATTGTTCCGCCACATGCCGCACTCGTTTGCTCGGAATGCCGCCGCCGAGCAAGGTGATGACGCTGCCCGCTTCCAAGCCGACGCGCGCGCGCGCCGCGTCGAGAGTTTTCTCGACCGCCAATTCGGGTTTGACGGGAATGCCGGTGACGTGAATCAGGTTCGCGGCCACGCCGCGCGCCAGCATGGCATTGCGCGTGAAATCGCTGGCGACAAAATACGCGTCCACGCCATTTTGAATCCAATCGCTGCTCACCATGAAATCGGTAATGACTTCGTACAACGGCGCGGCGATTTCGCCCTTGCGTTTCAACGGCAAAAGAATTTCGAGCGGCATGAAATGCGTGCCGATAATAACGTCCGGCGCGTATTCTTGGACGAATTTATCCAGCGTCAGGACAAACATGGGCCGCTGCGCTTGGCCCCGCAATTGGTTTTTGATTTTTGCCCAACGCGGGTCGCCCACATCGCCCGATTCGTAAAACATTTTCCAAAGCAGCGGCGCTTTTTCGCTCGTCACTTTGTAACCGCCGACGACCGCGTGTTCCAAAACTCTGCCGCCAAATTCAAAAATGTCTTTGACGACCACATCGGATACGCCGCGCTGCGCGAACGCTTGTTGCAGCGCGTTCGCCGCGCTCTTGTGTCCGCCGCCGATGGAGGCGTAAAGAATCAAAACTTTGGGTGACATATTCGCCGCTCTCTTTCTCAAACCAAGCGTGACCTGCGCCGACAGCACAAGTTCTAGAGATTTTGTTCAGGCAGGTTGCCCACCGCCAAGCCGTGCTCTCTGCCGATGGATCTCACCCGTGCATAACAGGCTTGCGCCTGTTCGACATCCCCACGACGGCGGGCTAAATTCCCCAGATTCAGCCATCCAGAAGCAATTCCATCCCAAAAATTGAGTTGAGTGTCAATCTGTAACTGCTTTTCAAAGAATTGGCGCGCCTGTGCATAGTCGCCCTGACTTTCAAAAGCATATCCGAGAAAAATAGACACTCGGGCAATAAAGAATAAATCGCCGTAACGCTGAAAAATGGACAGGCTCTTTTCCAACAACGATAATGCCGCGTCTCTATGCCCCAGATTTTTTTCCAGTATTCCCAAATGAAAAGCGCTTAACGCAATTCCCCAATCATCGCCGTGTTTGGCGCTGATCTCAAGACTTTGTTCGAGCGCGCTGCGAGCGCCGTCTTGATCGTTCTCCATCTGATCGAGCGCCAGCCAATTCAACGCATTTGCGAGTTCTTTTTCTCCTGTTGGACCCATTTGCGCGGCGATTGCGCGGCTTTCCTCCAAAAGCAAGCGCGCCTCGCGAAAACGATCCTGAGTCCAGTGATAACGCCCGATGTGACTCAAGATTCGGGAAAGCAGCGACGGATACTCGTTCACATCCGGTAATGCGCGGATGCGCTCCAGCCAGTTGGCGGCTTCGTTGTAATGCCCGCGAATTTCCCAGGGCCAGCCCAACGCGCACAAGAGACGAAGAGCCGCTTCGGTCTGCCGACTGGAAACAGCCCACTCCAGCGCGGCGCGCATGTTATTCTGCTCCTCCTGGATACGCTGCGCCCATTCAACCTGGCGCGAGCCGCGCAGTTCCCAATCGCCTGTCTCGGCGAGAGACAAAAAGTAGTCGAGATGCAGGTCGCGCACGCGTTTTTCATCCCCCGAACGATGCAAGAGGTCCAGCGCGAATTTCCCAAGGGTGACAAGCATGTAAAAACGGACCTCGCCGCGCTCGTCAAGGGAGGGTCGTAACAGGCTTTTGTCCGAAAGCAAGGCAATCAAATCGGAAATGGGTTTATTGGGAGCCGTTGGCGCCAGGATCGTTTCGGCGGCATCCAGCGTAAAACCTTCCGAGAACACGGCAAGCCAGGCAAACCCTTTTTGCTCTTCGGGAGAGAGCAAGTTGTAGCTCCACCCGATGGCGTTATGCAATGTCTTTTGCCGCGCAGCGACGGCGCGCATCCCATCTGCGGAGAGGACGAATTCACTCGTCATGCGTTCGAGCAGAGTTTGAGGCGACATCAAGCGAATGCGCGCCGCGATCAGTTCGATGGCGAGCGGCAAGCCGTCCAGTTGCCTGCAGATGGATGCAACCGCCTGGACATTCTCAGGCATTAATTTGAAATCGAGGCGGACGGCGCGGGCGCGCTCGGCAAAGAGTGTTAGCGCCGGAAATTGCGTTGCCGTGTCCACATTCACGACGGCGTCTGCCGACGGCAGAGTCAGCGCGGGAATGGGAAAAAGCCATTCTCCGGGAACGCGCATCGCCTCGCGGCTGGTGGCAAGAATCTTCAAGCGCGGACAGGCTGAAAGGAGGCAGGAGGCGAGCGCAGCGACGTCTTCCAGAAGATGTTCGACATTGTCCAGCACAAGCAGGAGCCGTTTGTCTCCAATGTCCTTGCCCAACCTTTCCACCGATTGGTCGCCCCTTTCCGCATACCCAAGCGCTTGAAAGATTGTCGGGAGGATCAAGTTCGGCCGTTCCAGCGGGGCGAGGGCAATGAAAAAGACGCCATCGGGAAAGTGATCCGCCGCATCGCGCGCCGCGGCGATGCTCAGCCGTGTCTTGCCGATGCCCGGCGGACCGATAAGCGTGACGAGGCGCGTATCTGCCTGCGGCCAATATTCGCGAAGGGTGGCGCGTTCGTCCGCGCGGCCCACCAATGAGGTAACCGTGGCGGGAAGTCCGATTCGAGGGACAGTCGTCAAGTTCCAGGGAACGGCGGCGGGAGACGCGGACGGGGCAAGATCCACCCTGCCGCGAGCGAATCTCAAGAAATCCTTGCGCTCATTTTGGGAAATTTGAAAGGTTTCAGCCAGGCGCGCGACGATCTGTTCGGATGGGCGGCGTTCTTCGGCTTCGATTTTACGAAGAGTGATGACGGCGCATCCGACCTGTTCCGCCAATTGTTCCTGGGTGAACCCCGCGATTTTACGCTGACGTTTCAGCCATTCGCCGAACGTGAAATCAAACATATTTTCTCCAAAATTGTATCGCCAAGTGTATCGCTCAAGGATACCAACGCCGGTATTTGTTCAGATAAAATGAGGAAAATCAAGGCGAGTATATCAAAGTAGCGCTTGATTCTGCAAAAAGACCAAGTCATATGAGCGATTTGAAAATCAAGAATCTAAAAATCCCGATGACCATTTTCCAATAGTTCATGGAAAATTTCGAGGTGAACATGAAATGATGTCGCAACGCTTGATCAAATAGTATGGAAAAACTAACGCAAATCGGGCAAAGCCCGGACCGTGAAACGGTATCACAAGATCGGAAGAAAGGTAGAGAAACCATGAAAAAGATCCTCGTCTCGTTCCTGCTCGTCGGGATATTTATACTGGCAGCTTGCGCGCCAGCTGCCGTTCCAACAGCGACGCTCCCGCCGCCAACCGCTGCTCCAACAGTGGCGCCGCCCATGCCAACTGCCGCTCCAACAGTGGCGCCGCCCATGCCAACTGCCGCTCCAACAGTGGCGCCGCCCACGTCAACCGCTGCTCCAACAGCGCTGCCTTCTACGCCCAAGCCCACTGAAGCGTCCATCGGCGACTTTCCGGTTGGCAAATACATCAAGGAGGGCGAAACGGATTACGGCTTGAAATTCAACAACGATAGAACCTTTGAGGTGTTTCAGGGCGAGAACGTTTATGTACATGCAACCTACAAAGCGGATGGCAATACGCTCACTGAAACTTCCAACGATGGCGGCTGCAAGACAAATGTCAGTTTCGCTTACGCCTTTGATGGAACGCATCTGACTTTCCATTATGTCGGCAATCCCGATGATGATGTGGACTGCCATGGTCGCCATGCGGACTTTAACGGCGTGACCTACACGGTGGCAGAAAAAGCCGCGCAATCTGCGAAAGCGGCTCTGCCTGAAATCAAAGTGGACGCCGCGGATTATTCTTATACCGCGCCGGAAACGGTTACGGCGGGCTGGACGCGGGTCATCCTGACGAACAGCGGCGTCGAGCCTCATCACGTTCAGTTCTTGCGCCTCAACGATGGCGTGACCGTGGCGCAATTCGAAGAAGCGTTAAAGCAGGGCGAAGGTCCCGCGCTGGCGATGACCAATCAGGTTGGCGGCGTGGGCGTAATTCATCCGGGTGGAACGGCAAGCGCGGTTATCAACTTGCCGGCAGGGGAATATATCATCCTGTGTCTGATTCCTTCGCCCAGCGATCACGTGGCGCACCACGCCAAAGGGATGATTATGCCTTTGAGCGTGCAAGCGGGCGCGAGGTCCGCGAACGAACCGCAGGCAGATCTTACAGTCAACTTGAAGGATTTTGCCTTTAACATGCCCGATGCACTGCCTGCCGGAAAGGTCACGATTCGAGTAACGAATGACGGACCCGAACCGCATGAATTCAACGTTCTTCGGCTCGAAGCAGGCAAGACAGTTGCCGATGTGATGGCTTTCTTGGGCGGACAGGTTGCCGGCCCGCCTCCTTTCATCCCCGTGGGCGGCGCGAACGGAATTGACGTGGGCCTCACTCAGTATGCCGAACTCAACCTCGAACCCGGCAACTACGTCGCCATCTGCAATATCCCCAGCCCCAAGGCTCAGGGTCATCCGCACTTTACGCTCGGCATGATCAAGGAGTTTACAGTGAAATAGAAAGCCGACTCGTGTTTCCTTCTGCGGGGTGGAATTCATCCCGCAGAAGGAATTGCTTTTGCAATGCCTATCGGCATCCGTTCAGGTAGCAGTTGGACAATGCCGTGCAGCCGTCAACAGGAAACGTTTTGAATATGCCATCCAAACCGATAATCATACAGCCGGGCGCAGGCAAAGATTTACGCGCATTTGGAAATATCGGTTCCGTTATGCTCGGCGGAGAGCATACCGGCGGAACGCTCATGGTCATGTCCGAATTGACGCCGCCGGGCGGTGGTCCACCGCTTCATTTCCACCGCAATGAAGACGAGCTCTTTTTCGTCGTGGAAGGGCAAATCAGTTATTTTGTGGAAGGGCATTGGACACAAGTGGGAGCGGGCGGCGTAGTGTATCTCCCTAGGGGCGTTGCTCATACTTATCGCAACACTGGCGCTGCGCCCAGCCGGCACTGGATCATCACAACCCCTGCAGGCTTTGAGACGTTCTTTGCTCGCTGCGCGGACGAGTTTGCCCAACCCGGCGGGCTGAATATGGAGCGCATCGTGAATATCCATCACGAACACGGCATCGAGTTACTTCAAGACAGTCAGAGTTAACTGCGCCCGGAGCATGCCGCCCAACGCGGTCAGAATGACTTTCAGAAACCCGCCAGAAAACGCGCCGCGTCTTGGACCCAATGAAACGCGATCGCGGATTCCAGCCCGCGCCAGCGCGCCAGAATTACGGATGGCAATCCCCAAAGCAATGCCATCGCCGCGCCCATGCCCAACGCCGCCAAAGGCGCTTGAACGAATAGCTCGTCGAAATGGGAATAGTTGTGTATTAGCATCGCTAACAGTCCCGCCAGCCAGACGGATTGTGTGGGCAATGAATTGCGTAAGATCAACCAGAGCAAGCCCCAGAGCATAAAACGGTACATTACTTCTTCTACAACAGCGGGCTGCAGCGCATCCGACAGGGCGGCGATGGGATTTTGCCATTCAATAGGATAGCGCTGCGTGAGCTGCAAGGCGAAAACGTTCAGAAGCGCTAACGGCAGTCCAACGCTCAACCCGACCAGGATGCCCCAACTCGCTTTTTTCCAAGCGCCATTCGCGATGTGGAATTGCACAGGACCGTTCTGCCGCATGAGCGCCAGTCCGCCCAGAGTCGCAAGCGTCATAAAACTGCTACGGAGCAGCGCTTGGCTTGGATTGCTTTTCACAAGCCCCAGAAACGGGTAAGGTGAAAAGAGCGTGGCGAACAGCATCCCAACGCCGACCCCCGCGCCCAATGCGAACGCCAAAAGCCAGTCGCTCCAACGCAGGTCGCGGCGATATTTTACAATTACCCAGAACGCGCCCGCCATAATCAGAGCGTCGAAAAAATAAAAGGTATGCAGAGTTACGAACGGATTCGCCAGAACGCGGACGACAAAAAGCGCCAAGACGCTCATCGTCAATCCGACGAGGACGGCATATTTCGGTTTTGTGCCGCTTGCAGGTCTCTCTAGAATTACATTCATGGTTTTGCCTCCACGATTTGATTTTTCAAATGGCGGTTCAAGAAATCGAGACAGACGCGGTTCACCTTTTGCAAATATCCTGCGCGGTCGTGATAGAACTGTCCGCTTTCCAATAGAGTCGTTAGCGGAGGACTGACGAGCGCAAGGTCGGTTAGCGAGAAATGCCCGGCGCCGCCGATGTGGACGTTAACCGTCGCCGAACGGGAATCGTTGAGCAATTCGTAATTTCGCCCATATTGCGCCCACTCGGCGAGATGACTCCAGGAACTGTCCGAATAAACGTTCAAGACCGGCGCGGGATACGCCGCGTCGCGCCAAATGAATTTGGCGTTTTCAACGCCTACGATGTCGTACAGAAAGGGCGCTTCCAACGCAATGACCGCCGAGACGTTCGCTCTTTGCCGCGGAATTGCCAGCGCCGCCGAACCGCCCAGCGAATGTCCTATCACGCCGATTCTGTCGCCATCCACCAGCGCATAGACGCCGCCCGCGCCGTCCGCGGCTTTTGCCAGAATAGCGTCAAGCACAAAATTGATGTCGCCGGTGCGTATTTCCAACCACTTTTGGTAAAAGCGGTAACTCTGTCGTTTGTCGGTCTTGGCGTTTTCGCGCCGGAGCTCGTCAAAGTATTCCCAACTGACGAACGTTGTGCGTCCATCTGCGCTCGTGGTCCACAAGGCATGGTAGGGATGTCCGATGGAGGCAACCACATAGCCGTGACTCGCCAGTTCGCGGAATAGAGATTCGTTGCTCGTTTCCGTGCCGAGTCCGCCGTGCGAGAACACGATCAATGGATAGGTTTCGTTTCCGCTTTGATTTTTTGGATACCAAAACGTCACGTTGATTCTGCGCTTTTCTTTTTTGTCAAAGTGTTCGACCCGATTTTCATCGGTATAGGTATAGCGCGTCGTGGCGACTGCATGGGCGCCGGTCGGACGCAAGGGTTGATACGGCGGAAATAACAGCAGGTATGTCGCTAGCGGCAAGAGTAGCAATAACGCAAGCGCTATGCGGCGAATGATGCGCTTGTTCATCATGGTCACCCGATTACGGTCGAGCTGAATAACCCACGTTACGCAGTCCATCACCCTTTAATTTTTGTGACACGGATTACACAGATTTACACAGAAAAAGAAAAGCAACGCCCGATAATGAAAAATCTGTGGTATCTGTGGCGTCTGTGTCCAAACATGCGTCCGTAAATCCTGGTCAGATACTTTTTTTATCGGCAAGATGCGTAACATGAATGAATAACTCGAAACCAAACGACCCACAAATTGTTGCGACGAATGTATGGCGGTCCATAGAATACGGCAGAGACGACAATTAAATCCACATTGACAGTTCATAGTCTAAAGGAAAAAATTTTTGGCTGCATCCGCTTGGCGCAGAGCTTTGCGATTGTGCATGACGCCAGTTTTGAACCTATCCACTTGACCAGGCGAGTTTGCCGCGCCGTGAATATCCACAGCGCGGCAAACTTTTCGTTTCAGCGCTGATATGTCTCCGCGAGAACAGTGTCCACCATCAGGCGATGGAACAGTTCCGCTTCCTCCCAGAGCATCCCGTGCCCCGAGTCTTCAAAAAAAATCAACTTTTTCTTGGGCGCTTCTAACTGGTCGAAATACGCTTCGGGAAGCGGCGATGGGTTGTTCATATCGTGCCGCCCCAACACGATATAGACCGGCAAGTCGAGGCGGGCGGCATCCACGCGGAAATCCATCTCTTGCAGCTGCGGATAAACGGCATTGAACGTCGTCATCAGTCCCAGCAGGTAATAAATTCGGTCGAGCCAACCGTATTCGGGCTGTTGGAGCATGAGCATAATCGCGTCCCCTTATGCAATGTGAAAATCGGTTGGAAACCGATTTCGCCAACAGTATCAATTTTTGGGATATCGCTCTCTTTCATTGGGGCATGAATTTTAGCCGCGCTGCTTTCTCCAAATCGCTCCTACGCCGCTGAGAATAATGCCGATGGCGAGCCCGAGCGCGATATTGCCCATCGCGGCGCCCAATGCAATGCCCAGCGCGATGCCTACGCCCATCGAGATAGCCGCGCGCTTGTTTGAAGCGAATCCGGGAGTTTTTTTCATTATTGATTTTGCCCTTCCTTACCGCTTTCAATAAATTCGTTGATGCCATAGCAACTTTGTACCAACTCTTTTAATCTCTGCACAAAGCGCGCTGCGGGAGCGCCGTCCACGACATCGTGGTCAACGCTGACCGTCACGCATAGAAACTCGCGGTTTTCCAGTTGACCATTCTTCAAAACAGGTTTTTCGGAAATGCCGCCCAACGTGACTTGCAGCGTGTGATTGGAAACGGGGATTCCCCAGCCGCCGCCGTCGCCGAACATGCCGACCGCAGTCAACGAAACGGTGCCGCTCATTTCTTTCCACAAGCGCGGGCGCTGCAAAAGCATTCCCAAAACCAGGCGGCGGACGAATGAGGGCAGGTACACGAACCATCCGATGAAATTTGCTTCCCGCCCGCGTCCGTTGTCCTTTTGAAAAGACCGGAGCTCCTCATGGATCTCTCGCAGGCTTTTCCGATTGACCGCCCGAATGATGTGTGGACGAATGACCTTGCGCCCCTCTGCTCCCACCTCGAACATGGTGTTCACGTCCACGTCGTTGAAAATGATGAGCCTGTCCCACCAGGCGCGGTAGGCTTGCATCTGTTTGTTCGTGTTCACTGCCTGCCCGAGGCAAACGGGTGTGCGTAAAGTTTTTGGGCGGACGGAAAGAAGCGATTAGAAATCGCGCCAACAAGGACACGAAACGTGCCTTCGCACGTTGGGAATCGCGTCTATCCAAAAACTTTACGCACACCCGAGGCAAACCATGACGAACGCCGTAAATGAAAGCGCCTCGCCGGTCTTGGCTTTGTGCTCCTTGATCATCCGCCGCGCGTGAGTGACATCCATCTCCACCAACCCGTGGACCAAGTGTTTCTGGCGCGCCATACGTCCGCCATCCACCATCAGGCGGCGGATTTTTGGAAAGGGGGTAATCTGATATTCTTCGTTCATTTCATGCTCCCAGGAATTCCTTGACGATCTTGACCGCAGCGCCGATTCCATCCTCCGCGCGGATCGTCTTGCCGACCGATTCCGCCCTTCGTGTCATCTCGGCATCGCTGACCGCCCTTTGCAGCGCTCCTGCCAATTGGGTCTCGGTCAACCTTTTGGCTGGAAGCGGCTCCACTCCCGCGCCCAATGCCTGGACCCTTTTCCCCCAAAAGTGTTGATCCACGATAAAGGGAACGATCACGGTCGGTTTCCCGGCGCGCAGCCCTTCCGCCGTTGTCCCCGCGCCGCCGTGATGCACAACCGCCGCCATGCACGGGAATAGCCAGCCGTGCGGGGCAGAGTCCAGCACAAAGATATCCTTCGGAACGTCTGTCGTCTTTATGCCGCCCCAGCCGGTGGCGATCACGCCTCTTTTTCCGCTTCTCTTCAACGCCTCGATCGCAATTCCCGCAAAACGCTCGGGGTCGCGCCCCGCCATACTTCCGAACCCGATATACACCGGCGCCTCGCCCGTTTCCAGAAACGTTTCCAATTCGACGGGAGGACGCCAGGCATGCGGGTCGTCTTGAAACCAATAACCGCTGATGTGCACATTGTTCGGCCAATCCTGCGGGCGGGGAATGACTGCCGAACTGTAAGCGCCCAACAGCGGCGTGGAGACCAGGGTGTGAAAAAAATCCGAGCTGCCCAATCGTCGCAAGCCAAGTCGCCGCCTGAATTCGTTCACGAAGGGACGATACCACTGCCAGATCACTTCCAGCGCGGCAAAGCCGGAGAGGCGATTGAGAATCCCGCCCATGTTTTTTTGAATGGGAAAGCCCGGAGCGGGAAAGTCTCGCGTGGGAAGCACAGGCGTCGGCTCGACCAGCAGGAGCGGGATGCCGCGCCTTTCAGCAATCGTCTTTCCGAACGGAGCGAACACTGCCAGGGTGATAAGCGCATCGGCATCCTGACAGGCTTCGAGTACGCCCTCTGCCATTTGCAGCGCAACCGGCCCCAGCATCTTGCGCATGGCAAAGATGGAGCGGATCGGGTTCGTGTCTCCCTTTTCCATGAACTTTTGTCCGGTCTCGCTGGCCATGATCTCCTGAACATCCCCGTGTAGTGGATGGAACGGCAGCTCTTCCTTTTGGATCAAACCGGCAAAGTTTTGTGGAGCGGCAAGACGAACCTGCAACCCTGCTCGCTGCAAGCCTTTTCCCAACCTGAGGCAGGGTTGGATGTCGCCCTGTGAACCTGCGCCGAAGATGGTGATGTTCATTGTCGTCAGACCAAAAACAGAACGACCAGGCCGAAGATGTCGCCCAGATAATGCGCAAGCCAAACGACCCAAAGGTTGTTGTGGCGGGCAAACAGTATGCCATACAGCACCGAAGAGACCACGATCAAGGCGACATCTGTGAACACAACGATGCCCGGTCCAGGGGCAAAGTGCGCCAGCCCAAACAGGAGCGACGCGATTGCGATGGCCGCCGGCGTACCGACGAATAGAGCCAAGCGTCCCTGAATGAGGGTGCGGTAGGTCATCTCTTCGCCAATCAAGGAAAATGCCAGCAGCGGAAGAAGGATTCCCCAGTTGATCCCGCTCTCGAACGGGAGCCGCGCTTGAATGTGCGCCAGAAATTCAGGGAAATATGCTTTTGCCCAGAGCACGGTTACAGGTTGGATAACGAATCCCAGGAACACGAACAAAACCCAGTCGGCGCGCAGAGCCGTCCAAAAAGTGCGCCCGTTGAAACCCAGGTCGCCCCAGGTCCGTTTGCGAAGCGGTCGCTCGATCAGCAGGTATGCTACCGGAAGCAGCGCAAACAAGAGTTTGGCGGACGGAAGGAGCAACGTTCCCGTCAGGGTAATGACGGTGATGACGATTGTTTCAAATAGTATTCGGTTGGTTTTCATTGGTAGATCCCTCCCAATTTTTTTCGAGAGCGGAATCTTTGATATTTCTGAGCAGCAACGCGACCATGACCAGATTGGCAATCGCGATCGCGGGAAATACGACGATTTCTACGACGCTAGTCGCCGCGCCGATTCGCGCCATGTTGAGCGCCATTAAACTGACGGCAGTTCCCATCGTCAGGAACTTGAGCAAACTCACCGAAGTCAACAGATAGCCCCACGCGTTTTGGCGTAAAAGCAGGACGCCTGACAGTACGCACAGCGGCACGACGACGCCCAAATCCATCGCCTGAATAAACATGCTGGTAACATTTTCCAACGCGGGAATAACGTTTGGAGCCCAAGTCGCGGCGATTCGTCCCAGCCATGCCAGCGAGAGAAAAGCCGCGACAAAGAAAAGCAGCCCCGCGATCCAGCGGCGCGGCAATTTTTCCGCAAAGTGCGCGGGCAGCGTCTTTAATTCAAACGACATCATGCTCAAAATAAAGGCGAACAGACTCGCGCTGAACAATGCCACATAGACCAAAAAGAATTTGTTGTATGCCGCGCCAAAGCACATCATGACGTAAGTGTAGAGGATAAAACCCAGCGTGCCGGTCAAAAGCAGGCGGCCGCGCAGCGAACCGCGAAGGGTTAGCCAAAGCGAAACGGCGAGCAATGGCAGCCCAAGCAAGAGCGTCACAAGGTCGTTGGCTTGCATTTGGGCAGCCGAATTGACCGTGTCCCAGTAATACAAGCCGCGCGCGTTGATCGTCACTTGTTCGCCGCGAAAGTTGGTCAACGGATAAGGTTGTCCTTCGCCCGGAATTAGACCTGCCAGCGCGGCGATGAGCGTCAGCAGGCTGATCACGGGAACGAGCCATTTAAGAATTGGATTGATGTTCATGTGTATATTCCTTCATCTCCTGCAAGGGCAGTGTGATGATATTCGCCAAAGAGACATTCAGTTCCAAAATAGAAATGCTTCGGAACCCGCCGCAAATAGCAGACCGAGAAACCCGACGCCCATGACCAGAAATTCAATCCAAGTAAATTGAATGTCCTTGATTTTCCTGGTTTCTGCCCATGTTTTTGCCGGAAACGTATCGGCAACGAGAAGCGATTTGGATAAGGTGGTATTCATGGTTACAAGCTTCTCCATTTTTTCACTCCATTGTTGTTCTCGAACAATCACGGCGTCTGTGACATGATCATGACGGCTTCTCTCCAATTAGCAGCCATCATTAGCCCGATGCCCAAAAGAATGGCGGCAAAATCTGACAAATGAAATTTGGGCGCTGGAACGACCCGTTCTGGAGCAGTGCGAAACAAGCGTTTGACTTGAAAGAACGACCATGTACCCGTGGCGGCAGCCAGCAATATCAGCGCCGTCATTTCGTATGGTCCACTGCGCTCCAGAATGGCAAACGAAGGGGGCAGGCGATCTGCGTATGGAATGGCAAAGGAATTCGTGCCCACGAAAAGACCGTAAAGGATCAGGTTGTACAAGGCGACCAAGTACCCCAACGGGATGCCGTTGATTCTTATCAGCAGACTGCTGAGAATAATGAGGAGGATGGGAATAGAATTGGCTCGCAGAATTTTCATCCACTCGGCAACGACGGTCTGCGACGCGCTGTCGAGCGAACTGCGCGCCATGTGCGCCTCTGCGCCGGCGCGAAAAGCGCCTTCCGGCAGAATGATATAGCCCACGCTCCAAGCAAGGATGAACAGGAGGCATCCCAAAGTCAAAAGGCTTGCAAATCGAACAATCACGCTGCGATTCAGAAACGTTCTCGAAAGCGGCTCGAGTTTTGCCCATATCCAGCGTGTTTGATCGGCTCTAACCGTGTGCTTTGCATTGGCGCTGATGGATGAATTCCGCGTTGCGCTCACGCCTATCGCCATGCCAATGACAGCGCCAACAGGAATCAACAAAAAACACATCCAATTCCAGGTAAAAACAAAGCACAGAGCCGCAAGCGGACAAGCTAGGCCTGCCCCTTGAATCGTATAGGCGAGTGTTGACTGTTTCATCGCCGCTTCCTTTCGCGTTACATGGCGCAAGACTTGCGAGCGTATGCCGCGTTTCGGTATAGCCCAAGCGCGGTCTTTTTGTGGCTGAGCCGTTATTTCACGATGTGCGGAGCAAGCCACAACCACGCCAGAATGATGACGTTCAGAATGGCGCCTGCAAAAGCGACTTTATAATCCAGAACGGTGAGCGCTAACGAGAACACCGCTGCGGCGATTAGCGCCGGGCGATACCAATCCCAGCCCGCCAACAGCGCGATCGCGGCGGCGCCAAAACCGATTGCCGCAAGCGCCCAGAGCGCGCCGTAAAGCGCAATTCCGTTTTCGCCCAAATCCCAGCGACCGTCGAGCAAGGTGGTTTTGTATGTCAGGCCTTGCACCGCGCCGAGTTTCATGTACGTCGCCGTACCCATCAGATGGATAATGCCATGCAGAATGAGCGCGAGCGCGGCGAGAATGATTAGAGTTTTCATGCGTCCTCCCCTTTGCCTTTTGAAATCGCGAGAAGCTGCTGTAACGCGGCAACGAACGCTTCGGCGCCAAGCTGTTTCGAGATGAAACCGTCCAAGCCATATTCCTTTGCCGCCTTTTCATCCTCCGGCTTGACGCTGAGAGCCGCCAGCGTTGTCGTAGGACAACGTTCGCGCAGCGTGCGAATCAATCGTTGCGGCTGAATGCCGGGGAGATTCCAATCCAACAGGATGATATCGGGCGCCTGCCGACAAACTTGCGCCAGTAAACTTTCCACAGAACGGGCTTTGCCCACAATTTTTATTTCCGTGCGTTGTTCAATGATTAGGCGCAAGGCATCCAAAACATGCTTTTCGCTTTCCGCCAGAAAGATGGTTTTGACTGCGTTCTCCATTTTTGGTTCCGCTTGCAGTGTAAAAGAAAAACTCCCCAGCCGCATCCACGCGGCGGAGAGTTTTCGATTTGTACTTGGGAATAGATTTAAACTGGTCACTTGACCAGGCGTTTTTGCAGCGCAAGCGCCACCGCTTCGGTGCGGCTCGCAGCGTTCAGTTTGGACAGCACGCTGCTGACATGAAATTTGGCGGTTGAAACGCTGATTACCAATCGCTCGGCGATTTGATGGTTGTTCAAACCCTCCGTCATTAGCGTCAATACTTGGCGCTCGCGCGCGGTCAAATCAAAGCCCGGTTTTTCGGCAGGCGCGCGGGCGGACTGAATCAGAACTTGGACGGCTTCCGAGGCGAGCGTGGGTTTGCCTGCGACGGCGGCGCGAATGGCGCGCGCCAGCTCGTCGGCGGAAACATCTTTGAGCAGATAGCCGATGGCGCCCGCTTGCAGCGCCCCTTCGACCATCTCTTTGTCCTTGAAACTGGTCAATGCAATTACCTGAATGGTCGGATATTTTTCGCGAATCAATTTTGTGGCGGTTACGCCATCCATGCCCGGCATCATCAAATCCATGAGAACAACGTCGGGTTGAACCTGCTGACACATAGCAACGGCGCGTTCCCCGTTCGATGCTTCGCCAACCAATGCCAAGTCGTCATACGCCGTCAAAAAAGCGCCGAGTCCGCTGCGCACGACCGCGTGGTCATCCACCAACATTACGCGAATGGTTTTTGTTTCGGTCATGTTCCTTCCTCCTGCTTTGGCGTCCAAGTCAAAATCAAACGCGTCCCGCGTCCGAGTTGGCTTGCAATCTCTAGCCGCGCGTTGACGGTGCGGGCGCGTTCCCGCATGATGCCCAAGCCCAACCCTTCGTGTTCGGTTGCCTCGATATCGAAACCGATTCCATCATCCTGTATCGTCAATTCCGTTTTGTCAAGCAGGCAATCCAATTTTATTTTCACCTGCGCGGCTTCGGCGTGCTTGGCGATATTGTTGAACGCTTCCTGCGCGATGCGATAGAACGCCTCTTTGATTGCTGCGGGTGGATTGCGCCGCCCATTGCGTTCATACTCGACGGGGATGCGGGCGCGGGCGATAAAGGCATTGACCTGATGCCCAATCAAGTCGCCCAAGTCCGTATCCTCCAGCGCGGCGGGACGCAGTTCTACCAGCAAAGTACGCATCTCGGAAAGCGCGCCGCGCGTCAATTGGCGCAGCTCTTCCAAGCGGCGCCGTCCTTCGTCCGGATTCCGTTCCCAGATTTTAGGTAATACCTCTGCAATCAAATTGGACGAAAACAGAGTTTGCGTTACCGCGTCGTGCAGGTCGCGCGCCAGACGATTGCGTTCAGCGGCGATTGCAACTTGTTCGCTTTTTGCATAAAGCCGCGCGTTTTCGACGGCGACGCCCAATTGATCGGCGATGGATTGAAATAACGCCAATTGCGCGGTTGAGAACGCGCCGCCCTGCGTGCCGACGATCACCAACACGCCCAACGGGTTTCCCCGACTTTTGAGCGGAATCAACGCCCCGGGTTCAAGCAGACCTTGTTCGAGATTCGGAGCGATATACAATTCTGCGCCGCTGTTCAGAACCGCTTGGCAGGTCGAAAGCATTTTTGCCAGATCGTCCGACGCAACATCTCGTACGGGACGCAGCGAATGGGGAATCAATTCGCCGGTGGATTCATTGCGCAGTATTACCCCCGCGCGGGACGCGCCGGCGAGGGCAACGATCAGGTCAAGGGTCGTCTCGAGCGTTTCCTTCAAATCGAGCGAACGATTGGCTGTGGCGGTTACGTCCAATAAGACTTGCAATTCCCGTGTGCGTTCCTCGATGCGTTGTTTCAGGTTTTGCTGGAGCTTGGTTTGCTCGGTCACATCTACGGCGATATTCAAGATGCCGACGGTCTGGGCATTTTCGACGAGCGGCGCCAGAACGATATTCCAATAGGTTGTGATGCCGCCCGAATCCAGTCGTATCCCATTCTCTTGGACCGTTTCGCCCGCCCAGGCGCGTTCGAATAACGGCAGGACGACTTTTTCTGTGTTGGGGAGATGTTCAAAATAACCGACGCCCGGCGCGAGCGGCGCGCCTGTGGCGGGAGCATAACGCGCGGCAAAGTCGCGCCAAGTTGGATTGAAACGTTGAACGTGAAATTCGCGGTCCAATATCGCAACGCCCATCGGCATCCGTTCAAATAACAGTTCAAAAAGATTGGCTTGTTTTTGCGCGTCCGCGTCGCGGTTAGAAAGAGACATGGCGCTCCTTGTCAAACGATTATATAACCGATATGGCGCGCTAAAACGTTGAAAAAAAAGTTTCAGCCGATCAGAAAAAACACGCCGCCCCAAATTGGAGCGGCGTCGTCGTATCATCCGTTCAATTCGCGCGCTTGCGGCTTTTCAGCTCTTTGCCAAATTCCGCAGCACCGTCTGCAAAATTCCGCCGTTCTTGTAATAGTCCACGTCAATCGGCGTATCCAAACGCGCAATCACTTCAAATTCTTTTTTCTCGCCGTTGTCATCGGTTGCAATCACCTTGAGAATTTGACGCGGTTTGATGTCGTCGTTGATGCCCAGAATGTCGTACGTTTCGCGTCCGGTCAAGCCGAGCGAATCCGCGTTTTCGCCGGGCTTGAACACGCACGGCAGGACGCCCATGCCGACGAGATTCGAGCGATGAATGCGTTCGAACGATTCCGCAATCACCGCTTTCACGCCGAGCAGCAGCGTACCTTTCGCCGCCCAATCGCGCGACGAACCCGTGCCGTATTCTTTGCCAGCGAGAATAATGAGCGGAACGCCCGCCGCTTTGTATTGCATCGCCGTATCAAAGAACGATCCTTTGACGGCGCCGGGGAAATACAGCGAGTTGGGACCCTCTTCGCCGCCGAGCAAAAGATTTTTGATGCGGATGTTGGCGAACGTGCCGCGCGTCATCACTTGGTCGTTGCCGCGCCGCGTGCCGTACTGATTGAAATCGTACGGTTGAACGCCGTGCGCTTCGAGCCATTTTCCGGCAGGACTATTTTTGGCGATATTGCCTGCCGGCGAAATGTGATCCGTCGTAATGCTGTCGCCGAAATAACCCAACACGCGCGCGCCGTGAATTTCTGCAAGCGCGTCCGGCGTCATTTTCAAACCTTCAAAGAAAGGCGGATGCGCGATATACGTCGAACGTTCGTCCCACGTGTACGCTTCGCCGTCCGCCGTCGGAATCGCGTTCCACATTTCATTGCCGTTGAAAACGTTGCCGTACGATTTTTCAAACATTTGCGCGTCCACCGTATCGGAAATGATTTCCGCGATTTCGCGCTGGGTGGGCCAAATATCGCGCAAGAAAACGGGCGCGCCGTCGCGTCCCGTGCCAAGCGGTTCCGTCGCCAAATCAATGTCGGTGGTGCCAGCCAACGCGTACGCGACCACGAGCGGCGGCGACGCGAGAAAATTCGCCTTGACGTACGGATGAACGCGCCCTTCAAAATTGCGATTGCCCGAAATCACCGCCGACGCGACGAGATTGCCTTCGGTAATCGCTTGCGTCACCGGTTCGGGCAGCGGACCGCTGTTGCCGATGCAGGTCGTGCAGCCGTACGCCACAATGTCGAAACCGAGTTGCTCGAGATACGGCAGCAAGCCCGATTTTTCCAGATATTCGGTTACGACTTTTGAGCCGGGCGCGAGCGACGTTTTCACGTACGGTTTTACGGCGAGACCTTTTTCAAGCGCCTTTTTCGCGACGAGTCCCGCGCCCACCAGGACGGACGGATTGCTCGTATTGGTGCAAGAGGTGATGGACGCAATCACGACCGCGCCGTGCGTGATGGTGGATTTTTGATTTTCTCTGTCGTCCGCGCCATTGCCGCTGCCAAAAACGACATCCGCGCGGCGCGCTATCGCCGCATCGTCCAATCCGTAACCGCGTTCTTTGACCGGCGCGGCGAGCGACGCGCGAAACGATTTTTTCAAATCCTTCATCAAGATGCGGTCTTGCGGACGTTTGGGGCCCGCGAGCGACGGTTCTACCGACGACAAATCGAGTTCGAGCGAATCGCTGAATACGGGGTCGGGCGTGGCGTCGGTGCGGAACAGACCTTGTTCTTTGGTATAGCGTTCGACCAAGTCCGCCGCCGCCGCGCGTCCGGTCGCGCGCAAATAGCGCAGCGTTTCCGCGTCCGTCGGGAAAAAGCCGCACGTCGCGCCATATTCCGGCGCCATGTTGCCAATCGTCGCGCGGTCGGGCAGCGACATGGACGAAAGTCCCGCGCCGTAAAATTCGACAAATTTATCCACGACGCCCTTTTTGCGGAGCATTTGCGTAATGGTCAAAACCAAATCGGTCGCGGTCACGCCGTCGCGCAGCGCGCCCGAAAGTTTCACGCCAATCACTTGCGGCGTCACCATGTACAACGGTTGGCCCAACATGACCGCTTCCGCTTCGATGCCGCCGACGCCCCAACCCAGCACGCCGAGCCCGTTAATCATCGTCGTATGCGAATCGGTGCCGACGAGCGAATCGGGATACGCTTCGCCGTTGCGCGTGAGAACGCCTTGCGCGAGATATTCCAAATTCACTTGATGAATGATGCCCGTCGAGGGCGGCACCACGCGCAAATTTTCAAACGCCTGCGAACCCCATTTCAAAAATTCATAGCGCTCGCGATTGCGTTTGAATTCCAATTCCGCGTTGCGAATGAGCGCGGTGGGCGCGCCGTAAAAATCCACCTGAACGGAATGGTCAATCACCAAATCCACCGGCACGAGTGGATTGATTTTTTTGGGGTCGCCGCCGAGTCGAATCATTGCCTCGCGCATTGCCGCCAAATCCACTACGCACGGTACGCCGGTGAAATCTTGCATCACGACGCGCGCGGGCATGAACGGCAATTCCACCGGCGCGGGATGCAGCGCGTCCCATGCCGCGAGATTTTTCACGTCCTGTTCGGCGACAATGTAATTGTCCACATGCCGCAGAATGGATTCGAGCAAAATTTTGATGGAAAAGGGGAGCCGGTCGAGGTTGGGCGCGAGCCCGAGCTGCGCGAGCCGGTCGAGGCGATAAATGACGTAATCGCCGAACGCGGCGCGCGCGTTAAAAGCGTCTATACGAGGCATGTTCATTTTTCCTTTCGGGACGCACAGGGTCCCTGTAAAATATCCTGACCTCACAGCGGTCAGTTCTGATGTGATTTTTATCAGCCCAGAAATTATAGCACAATCGCATCAAAACGGCAGAGCCCCAACGCGCCTAATAAGTCGCGGCCAAGATCCCAAGTGTCTCGGCGATTTTGCCCATCGAATCGCGCAGCGCGTTCAAGACACTTGGGGTCTTTATGCTATACTCGTTCCGTCAAGGTAAGGAAATTCTTTCTGCGAGACAAATAGAACGTTGTTTGCGAAAACGCATTGCGATCAAGATTTTTGGACGCGGATTTTCGCGAAAAAAATAGTCGCGTTCAAGCGCGCTTGGGCGCGTTCGATAGATTTTGATTGCGGCTGGATGCCGCGTTATGTATTTATTTCCTGAACATACGGTATTGGTCAAAGGCGGCGGCGATTTGGGCACCGGCGTCGCGTGGCGTTTGCACAAAGTTGGTTTTCCGGTGGCGATTACGGAATTGGCGCAGCCGCTCGTCGTGCGGCGCACCGTCGCGTTTGCGAGCGCGGCGTATGACGGCGAAATCGCGGTGGAAGGCATCACGGCTTGGCGCGCCGATTCGCCGGATGAAGCGCGGCGCTTGTTGGACGACGAAATCATTCCGGTTTTGATTGACCCCGCGTGCAACGCGCGCGCGGCATTGCAGCCGACCATTTTGATTGACGCGGTGATGGCGAAAAAAAATACGGGAACGCATAAAGACGACGCGCCGTTGGTCGTGGCATTGGGACCCGGTTTCACGCCGAACGTGGATTGTCACTGCGTCATTGAAACGCAGCGCGGACACAATCTGGGGCGCGCGCTGTGGAGCCGCGCGGCGGAACCGAATACGGGCGTTCCCGGCGAAATTGGCGGCAAGAGCGCCGAACGCATTTTGCGCGCGCCATGCGACGGCGTTTTGCGCGGCAAGGCAAAAATCGGCGACAGCGTGAAACGCGGCGACGTGATCGCGTCGGTGGACGACGCGCCCGTTCGCGCGCCGTTCGACGGCGTTTTGCGCGGGCTGGTGCATGACGGTTTGCGCGTGACGACAAATTTGAAAATCGGCGACGTGGACCCGCGCGCGGCGCGCGAAAATTGTTTCACCATCAGCGACAAAGCGTTAGCCATCGGCGGCGGCGCATTGGAAGCGATACTGGAATGGTTGAAAATGGGGGGACGTTAATTCTGATTCAAAAAGCGCGCGGAAATTTTTGAATCGGGATTTTGGATGCGGCGTGAAACTTTCTACGGCTTTTTCGCTTGGCGACAAGGATGTCGTCGCTTTGATTGGCGGCGGCGGCAAAACGACGACGATGTTTCGGCTTGCCGCCGAATTGGTTACACAAGGCAAACGCGTAGTGACGACGACGACGACGCGCATTTTCGCCTCGCAGATTCAACTCGCGCCGCAGCATATTTTCGCCGGCGACGACGCGCCGACGCTCGACGCGGTGCGCGCGGCGCTCGAGCGCCAGCCGCACGTCCTCGTCATTGGCGCGGCGAATCAAGCGGGCAAAGCGTTCGGCGTTCGCCCCGCGCTAGTTGACCAACTGATTGCGCTGGACGCGGTGGATCATGTCATTGTCGAAGCGGACGGTTCGCGGATGCGTCCGTTCAAAGCGCCGGGCGAACACGAGCCGGTGACGCCGCAGTCCACGACTCTGCTCGTGCCGACGGTCGGCATTGACGCGGTGGGCAAACTTTTGAATGACGAAAACGTTCATCGCGCGGAATTGGTCGCGCAGCTTGCCGGAACGACGCTCGAAACGCCGTTGACCGCCGAACACATTGCGCGCGTTTTGACGCATCCGCAAGGCGGCTTGAAAAATCGGCCCGCGCGCGCGCGCGTGATTCCATTCATCAACAAAGTGGAAACGCCCGCGCAGCAAGCCGCCGCGTTGGAAATCGCGGAGCGTTTATTGCGCGGCGACGAAATCGCTGCGGTCGCGATTGGCGCAGTCCAACGCGCGGACGCTCCCATTGCGCGGCTGGAAACGCGCGTCGCCGCCGTTATTCTCGCGGCGGGCGGTTCGACGCGGATGCGCGGCGAGACGAAACAGCTGCTGGCGTGGGGCGATACGACGTTCGTCGGCAATGCGGCGCGCGTGGCGCGACAGGCGCGCGTGGCGGAAATTGTTGTGGTGACGGGCCATCGCGCGGACGAGGTGGCGCGCGCTTTGGGCGACGCGGACGCGCGCCTCGCGTTCAATCCCGATTGGGCGAGCGGACGCGCGTCGAGCGTGCGCGCGGGCATTCGCGCGCTGCGCGAAAATTGCGACGCCGCGCTTTTTATCAACGCCGACCAACCGTTTTTGACGCCCGAAATTTTGAATCAAATGATTGCGCGTTATGCCGCGACGCGCGCGCCGATTATTGTGCCAACGTTCGACGGACAGACGGGCAGCCCCGTTTTATTCGCGCGCTCTATGTTTGACGAACTCGCCGCGTTGACTGGCGATGTCGGCGGCAAAACTTTGTTGGAAAAATATCGCGCGCAAACGGAACGCGTCGCCATCGCCGATGCGCGCGGGGCATTGGATTTGGATACGCCGGAAGAATACGCCAACGCGCGCGCGATGCCAAGATAAAAAGAGTCAGGGGATTGAGTGATTGGGTGATTAGCGGATTGGGCGCTTGCGTTATGACGGAACTTTATTTGATTCGACACGGCAACGCGAAAAAATTGGCTGGCGAGTCGTATGTGACGGCGCCGTTGACGGCATTGGGGCGCGCGCAAGCGACGTTGACGGGCGCGTATTTGCAGGCGGCGGGAATTGGCTTTGACGGTTACTATGCGAGTCCGCTGCGGCGCGCGCGCGAAACGGCAGAGTTGATTGGCGCGCACATCGCGCAGACGGCGCAAGTGCGCGACGGTTTGCAAGAAATGGAATACCGCGAAATTCCGGCGACCGTCGCGGTAGAATTGTTTGCGCGTACGGGATGGTTGGATGGTTATTACGAAAAACGCGCGGGCCAAGTTCTTTGGCATCCGCTGCTCGGACGCGTGTCGCGCGCGCTGGTGGAAATTTTGCGCGCGCATCCGCAGAACCGCGTTGCCGTCGTCGCGCATGGAGGCGTGATTTCGGGCGTGTTGGCGTGGTATTTTCCGCAAGAACGCGAGCGCTGGTGGCACACCACCGTCGGCAATTGTTCCATCACGCGCTTGGAAATCGAGGCGGAGCGCGCGCGGCTGCTTGCGGTGGACGAGCTTGCGCATCTCGGCGCGCTGCGCGAGACGGCGCATGTACCCAATTATTCTTTCAAGAGCCAAGCGAACGCCAATAGACAACTCTAAACATCGCAAGACCTGACGGGTTTTCCCATCGCGATGCCCGATTTTACCGAGATCGTTGAGAAATTCGTCAGGTCTTGGCGTTACACCTGTGATATAATTGTGATGTAAATTACTCTGAATCTTTGCCGTATGAATCCTGAATCCGTTAGTTTTTGGGCAGATGTCGCTGCGATTTTTCTTTTGGCGCAGCTGTTTCTCTTTACGTTGTTGTTTGCGGTGGGGCTGGGCGTGGGCTGGTGGTATTTCCGCCAAGCGCGCAAAAAATTGATTGTGCCATTATTGATGGGCCAGGTGTACGCGCTGCGGATTCAACAAGGGACCGCCCAAGTTAGCGCCAAGATTGTGAACGTGCCGATTACGCTGGGCGCGACGGTCAAGCGCGCGCAAATTACCGCGCAGTCGTTTGTTCGCCCAAACCGCGGCGCAAAGGATTGAAATGGAACAAATTCCCGCGAGAAATCAGACCGAAAATGCAATGGCGTGGGACGATTTACGCACCAGTCCCGCGTTTCCCGCCATCATTGGCGGCTTGGCGGGCGCGATCGGCGGCATTGCGTTAACGTTTATTTTCAGCCGTCTGAACCAGCCCAAAATGAACGAACCGCAGGCGTATGACGCGAACGGCAATCCAATCAGCGTAGTGTATTTACCGTCGCCGCAGCAGTTTCGCATTTTGGGTTTCACCATTGGCGATTTAATGACCATCGGCAGTCTCGGTTTTGGCATGTACCGCCAATATCACAACATGCGGCGCATTGACGCGCTCGAACGCCAGGACCAAGAATTCCAAGAGCAAACCGCCAAATTGGTTGCGCCGCTGAATCCTACGCCCGCTGCGGACGCTTTAAAAACTGCGGTCAAGAAATAAACGTGACGCGGCGGGCGCGTTCGCGTACAAGATGGGTTTCCGGCAAGCGATGCAATCATTGTGTCCTGAGACGCAGCGGATTGCATTTTTTTTACACGACATTTTCATATAATTTGGGGATTGCGATGAAAGATTTGTATCCAAAGCGCGGGGCGAATGACCCCGGTAATCTAGACCTCGAGCTCGGGCGTTATGAACGCGCGCAGATTCCGCCGGGCCCGCCGCCGAAACAGGAACCTAAAAAGCGCGTCTGGAATTTTGACGAAGTTTTTTTGGGCTATGACGCGGAACAAGCCATCGTCGAAGCCACGCGCTGTATTCACTGTCCTTCGCCCGAACCGTGTATTTTGGGCTGCCCGGTGCATAATGATATTCCGACCGCAATGCTTTTGATCGAGCAGGGCAAATTTGTCGAGGCGGCAAACGTTTTTCGCGCGACGCACAATATGCCCGAAGTGTGCGGCCGCATTTGTCCGCAAGAAATTTTGTGCGAAGGTTCGTGTACCGTCGCGGGCTATGACCGCGCGGTCAACATCGGCAAGTTGGAAGCGTTTTGTACGGATTGGCAGCGCGTGCATCACGGCTTTCCGCAGTATGACATTGCGGCGCCAACGGGGCGGCGCGTGGCGATTGTGGGCAGCGGGCCCGCGGGCATGGCGGCGGCGGAAGAATTGATGCGCGACGGACACGCCGTCGTCGTGTATGAAGAATGGCCCAAACCCGGCGGACTGAATGTGTATGGCATTCCGGGCTTTAAATTGTCCAAACAAATTTTGGCGGAAAAAGCGGCGTGGCTGGAAACCTATGGCGTCCAATTTATTTGCAATACGCGCGTCGGCAAAGATATTTCCTTGCCGCAATTATTGGACGCGTACGACGCGGTTTTTCTCGGCATCGGCGCGCCGATTGGCAACAAGGCGCGCATCCCCGGCGAAAATTTAAAGGGCGTGTACCAAGCCACCGAATTTTTGGTGCGCGCGAATTTGCCGTTGGAAGATTTGCCGCAGCGCATCCGTTCGCGTCCCGAAATCGGCAAACACATGGCGGTCATTGGCGGCGGCGATACTTCGATGGATTGCGTCCGCAGCTCGATGCGCTTGCAAACGCAAGCGGGCATGACCGACGGCGTGGTGACGGATTATTATCGGCGTACGGAAAACGAAATGCCGGGGCGCGCCGAAGAACGGATGCACGCGAAACAAGAGGGCGTGAAATTTGAATTTCTCGTCGCGCCGGTGCAATTCATCGGCGACGAGAACGGGCATGTGCGCGAGTTGGAATTGCAGCGCATGGCGTTGGGCGCGCCGGACGCGTCGGGGCGTCGTTCGCCGCAGCCGGTGGAGGGTTCCAATTTTCGCGTGCCCGCCGATGTGATTGTCTTGGCGCTGGGGTACAGCCCCGATCCGACGATTGGCGATTCGATGCCGGATTTGGAAAAAGGGTGGAAGGGTTTGTTCAAGGTGGAAACCGAATTCACGGGCGCGACCAATATCCCCGGTTTGTACGCCGGCGGCGACGATGTGCGCGGCGCGGATTTGGTGGTGACGGCCGTGGCGGCGGGCAGGCACGCCGCGCGCGCGATGGATGATTATTTGCGCCGGTTAGAGACGCCCTTCAAAACGACTGTCGCGGCAAACGAAATGGCGCAACCTGTTCCCGTGTAAATCAAAAACCCGTCCTTGCGGACGGGTTTCGTTTATTCGGCGGGCGGCAAAAAGGGTTCGGTGGGAATTTCGATTTCCGCGACGGGTTCGAATAGCGGCGGCGTGTCGCGGAACGCTTCGGGAACGGATGGCGCGCTGTTTGGCGGTTCAACGCTTGGCGCGGCTGCCGCTTGCGCGATTTGCTGCTGCTGCGCGAGGGCGAGCGCCGCGATCACTTCGGGATGGTCGCGGCGGAAATGCAAGAGCCGCAGCGTGCGTCCGTCCATATCGCGGATTTCTTCGAGCAGGATGCCGCGTTCTTTGAAACCGGTGAGAATGACATCCACTTGCAGCGGCGTCAGTTCCACCTGATTGCTTGGCGCGAGCGCGTGCGTTTTGACAAAGAGAAACGTGAGGTACGGGCGCGTGCGGTCGAGGTATTCAATCAGTTTGAGCAGTTTGATTTCGGCTTGCTGCGCGTTGGGTACGGTGGTCGTTTCGTACGTCGCGTACGGTTTGCTCAACGCGCCGACTTCGCGCACAATGGGCGTCCAACCTTCTTCAAAGATCGGGTCGTTAATGTCCGCCGCCGCGATGAGGTCGTTCGAGACGCAGCCCGGCACGCCCGCCACGACGACGCGTTTGTTGAAACGATAGCGCGCGCGCGCGACGGCGCGAATGAAATCGCTGTCGCCGGTCATTAAAATGAGCGTGGTTACGGTGGGGCGGTCGAGCAAACAATCAATAATGTCGAGCAGCATCGCCATGTCGGACGAGCTCTTGTGCTGGACATCGGGACTGCGGCGCGGAATATCGCGCGGGGAGATACCTGCGACTTCGAGTTTGCGGCGATAGAATTCGGGATGTTCGGTAAAATCGGCGTACGCATTTGCCAAAGCGACCGGTCCGTACGCGCGGGCTTTTTCCATCAGCTTTTGCGGTTCGGGTTCCAGACCAAATGTATTTTTCAACCCGTAACGCACATTCTCGAAATCAATAAAGAGGGCGACTTCGCCACTTTCAGACATATTGTTTATTAGCGCCCGTTCACTCGGTCGAGTGAAAACGCGCTACCTTCCATCTAGCCAGAGATTAACTCGCACCTTCTCGTCAAGGTTTGAAAAAGGTTGCGAATAGGTTAAGATTTAGTAAAGATATTATCAGGAACAAATCATCTTGTCAACAGCAAAAAATACAACGCGCCGGGTTGGAATTTGGGCATTGCGCGCGGGCGGCATTGCGCTGGCGCTGGCGTTTTTGTGGCAATTTATTGCGCCGCCGTCCATTCTGGTCACGCTCGGCGCGCCGCAAACGGTACAGACGCGGCATCCCAAAATGGGCATTCATACGCGCATGACGGACGAGGTTGAAGTTTGGAAAATCAAAAAGAATTATGAGATGGTGCGCGAAATGGGCGCGCCGTACGTGGTCGAATTTTTTCCCTGGGCGTACATCGAAAATCAAAAAGACGAATTCGATTGGGATCACGCCGACGCGATGGTGGATTACGCGCGCGCGCAGGGGCTGACGATGATTGCGCGTTTGGGCTTTGTGCCGACATGGGCGCGTCCCGAAAATACGTCGGTCAATTATTTGGACGAAAAGAATTATTCGGATTTTGGCGATTTTGTCGCCGCGTTCGCCGATCATTTCAAAGGGCGCGTGGACTATTTGGTCATTTGGAACGAGCCGAACGTGAGTTTTGAATGGGGGCAGCGTCCGCCCGACCCGGCGGCGTACGTCGAGTTGTTGAAAATTGCCTCTGCGCGCGCCAAAGAAAAAAATCCCGACGTGAAAATTCTCGCCGGCGCGCTCGCGCCCAATCTCGCGCCGCCGAATTCCGCCGACGCGATGAATGATTTGGACTATCTGGAAAAAATGTATCAAGCGGGCGCGCGAGATTATTTTGACCTGCTCGCCGTTCACGCCTACGGATGGAAGTCGCCAGCCGAAGAAGCGCCGTCGCCCGACCGCGTTAATTTTCGACGCACGGAATTATTGCGCGCCATCATGATAAAATACGGCGACGCCGCGAAACATGTGATGCTCACCGAAGGCGGTTGGAACGATCATCCGCGTTGGACCAAAGCGGTGACGCCCGCCGAACGCATTCAAAATACGCTTGCGGCGTACGATTGGTGCGAAAAAACAAATTGGGTGGACGCGTGCGCGCTGTGGGTGTTTCGCACGCCCGCGCCGACGTACACGTTCAACGATTATTTTTCGTTCGTGACGCCGGACTTTGATCCGAAACCGATTTATTACGAAGTGCAAAAATACGCGCGCGGAGAGTGAGTGGGGGAGAGTGAGGGGATGGAGGGATTCGGTGATTGGGTGATTCGGTGATTGGGTGATTCGGTGATTGGGAGGCGGAGGTGATGAGAATGGAATTTTCTGAAATGATGGCGCGCGCGGTGCAGGTGCGAAACGAATATGCCGCGTTTGAAACAAGCAAATATGGCGCGGCATGGACGAACGAGGAATTGGCGCTGGGATTCGTCGGCGATGTCGGCGATTTGGTGAAATTGGTGATGGCGGTGAATGGCCGTCGCGACATCAAGGACGCGCGCGAAAAATTGGAACACGAGCTCGCGGATTGTTTGTGGGCGGCGCTCGTTTTGGCGCACGCGCACGAGATTGATTTGGAGCAAGCTTTCGTGCGGACGATGGCAGAGTTGGAAAAACGTTTGGACGCGGCAAAGTGAGACAGGCGATAGAATGAGGACGGAGGAAAGTATGACCCTGTTCGTGACAGCCATCTATAAAGATGGCAAACGCAGCGGTTGAAATCGTTTGGTGAAAAAATTGGTACAAACTCTTGCGGCGCGCGTGCCGCCTAAATGGCGCGAGAAATTTCGCATTGGCACGCTGCCCTTTCTCCTCCTCGCGCTCGCTCTCCTCGCGTATCTCGCGCTGGGTTTTTTTCTCCCCTCCGAGCTGGCGAAGCCGGATGAGACATGGACGCGCATCCAAAATGAAAAAATTCTTCGCATTGGCGTGGACCCGAGCTCGCCGCCGTTCATCGCCGACGACGGGACGGGCAAGCTGTCGGGCTTTGACGTCGCGCTGGCGAACGAGCTGGCGAACAAATGGGGCGTGAAAATTCAGTGGGTGTACACGGGCTTTGACGGTTTGTACGACGCGTTGAACGCCAAACAATTTGACCTGATTTTGTCCGCGCTGCCGTACAATCCCTCCAAGACCCAAGACGTATTGTTTTCGCGCGCCTATTTCAACGGCGGACCTGTTTTGATTGTGCGCGGCGACGACGCGACGACGAACGACTTGGCGAATTTGCAAAATAAAAATATCGCGGTGGAACTTGGTTCGAATGGCGACGCGGCGGCGCGCAAATGGCAAAAGCGGTACAATCTGAATTTGCGCGAATTCAACACGGCGCAGGACGCCTTGCGTGCGTTACAGCGCGGCGAAGCGAATGCCGCCATCGTTGACCCCATCGCGTTCATTGATTTTCAACGCGCGGCGGCGGACCCGGCCGTGGCGCGTTGGCGCAGCGTAGGCAAACCGCTCGCCGATGAAAATTATATTATCGCGGCGCGGCGCGATTCGCCTACGCTGCTGAGGGAAATTAACGCGGCGTTGGATGAATTCAAGCGGAATGGCGAGCTAGAGGAAATGCAGCGGGAGAATTTCTAAAGTTCCTACACCTGCTGCGGCTTGGTTCGCAAACCCAACATTCTTTCATGGGCGAGAATGCTTTGGATGATGCCAATCATCATCAAGTAGGTGATGAGCGAACTGCCGCCCGAACTGACGAACGGCAGGGGGATGCCGGTGACGGGCATGATGCCGACGTTCATGCCGAGATTGACGAACGCCTGAAAAAAGAGCGCGGCGGCAAAGCCCACCGCCGTCAAACGGCCAAAAACCGAACGCGAAACTTGCGCCGCGCGCAACATACGCAGCAGTACAAACACATACAGCGCAAAGAAAAACATGCCGCCGAAAAAGCCGAGTTCTTCGCCGACGACCGAAAAAATAAAATCGGTGTGGCGGATGCGTAAAAATTGCAGCTGCGATTGCGTCCCCGCGCCGATGCCGCGCCCAAACGTTTCGCCCGAACCGATGGCGATGCGCGCCTGCGTCACGTTATAACCGGCGCCCAACGGATCCGCCGTCGGATTAAAAAATAGCGTTAAACGCGCGCGTTGATAATCCTGCATCGTCAACCATACGATGGGCAAAAGAATCAACAGCAGCGCGCCCAAAATCAACAATTGTTTCCACGACAAGCCCGCCGCCAGAATCATTACGCCCCAGGCAAAAATAAAAACCAAAGAGGTGCCAAGATCGGGCTGCAAATAAGTCATGATGGCGGGAAGTATTACGATGCCGAACGACAACCCCACCGTGCGCCACTTGGACATTTCTTTGCTGTGGTCGGCAAGAAATTTTGCCAGCGCCAACACCAGCAAGAGTTTGCCGATTTCGGACGGTTGTAATTGAAAGGGCCCGAGCGGTATCCACCGCTGCGCGCCGAGCGTCAAGCGTCCCAGCACGGACACGACAATCAAGAGCGCGAGCAGGGTCAGATAAAAGACCCATGACAAGCCGGCGAAAACGCGATAATCTATTTGCGACAAGGCAAACAAAAGCCCAAAGCCGGTGAGCGCGTAAACAATTTGGCGGAACGTGAAATCCTGAAGCAGGTTTGCCGTGTCGAAAATGCCTTCGACGCCGGCGGTCGTATTGTTGATGAGGATAATGCCCAGCAGTACGAGGAACCCAACCGCGACAATCAACCACCAATCGAAATTTTGAAAGAGACGTCTTTCCCGTAAAACCACGTGTGTATTTATGCCTTTTGATTTATGCTCGTCAAGGCGCTTTGCGGCAAGCATAAATCAAAAAGCTGAAATTAAAAATTACTCTCCCGCCGCCGCCGTCGGGCGTACGCGCTTGATCGGAATCTCGGCAATCAGACGCTGACCGTCCTCGCCGCGTTCCGTCGTAATCTTCATACCCGTGCGGTCAATGTCCAGCGTTTCGGACACGGCGCGCACAATATCGTCTTGCAGCTGCTGCAAGAGTTCGGGCGAAAGATTGCTGCGGTCAAGCTGAATCGCAATCTTGAGCCGCGATTTGGCGACCCGGGCGCTGGAATCACTTTTCTTGAAGAGCGAATCGAACCAACTCATGCGCCGCCTCCCCCGCTCGAATCGCGGAACCATTTTTGAAAACGCGCCAAGACATTGGACGAAGCTGGAAAGACGGCAAAGGGCACCTCTTCGCCGAGCAAGCGCGCCGCAATGCGTTCGTACGCTTGTCCCGCTTGGGTTTTGCCCTCGAACGCCACCGGCTGCCCGCGATTGGTCGAAGTGATGATGCTTTCGTCTTCGGGGATAATGCCAATCAAATCAATCGCCAGAATTTCCAACACATCCTCCGTCGCCAACATGTCGCCGCGCTTGACCATGCTCGGACGCAGGCGGTTGAGAATCAACGTTGGTTTCGGTTTTTCGGACGCTTCGACCATGCCGATAATGCGGTCGGCGTCGCGCACCGCGCTCACTTCGGGCGTCGTCACAATCAGAACGCGGTCCGCCGGCGCGACGGCGTTTTTGAAACCGTGTTCGATGCCCGCAGGCGAATCAATCAACACGAAATCAAATTCTTCTTTGAGGTCTTGGACGAGCCGGAGCATTTGCTGGGGATTGACCGCCGTCTTGTCGCGCGTTTGCGCGGCGGGCAGCATTTGCAATTCGGGCAAACGCTTGTCTTTGATTAACGCTTGGCGTACCCGCGCGCGTCCCTCCACCACATCCACAATGTCATATACGATGCGGTTTTCGAGACCCAGCACGACATCCAGATTACGCAGCCCGATGTCGGCGTCAATGCACGCGACGCGTTTACCGCGTTTGGCGAGCGCGACGCCCAAATTCGCGGTCGTGGTGGTTTTGCCGACGCCGCCCTTGCCGGAGGTGATGGTTATGACTGTGCCAGCCATGTGAATTGATGATTTGTGATTTATGATTTTGAATGTAGTGGAACGGGTCAATCATCACAAATCAAAAACCCTTTCATTCTTTCGGATTCCATACTTGAATTTCGATGCGGCCATTACGCACGCGCGCGACTTCGGGCCCGTAATGCGTCAACGCCGCTTCGTCCGGCGAACGGGCGATAAAATTGCCGATGCGCAGCTGCGAGGGCGCGATTTGCAGCGCGCACACGACGGCGGCGTCATTGCCCGACGCGCCCGCGTGTACCAGCCCGCGCAATCTCCCCCAAACGACCACGTCGCCCACCGCCACAATTTCCGCGCCCGGATTCACATCGCCAATCACGACAACGTGACCCGCATAGCGAATGGTTTGCCCTGAACGCAGCGTGCGCGGACACAATGCCGCGTCGTCCCACACCGCGACGTTTTGCATCAACGCGCTGACGGATTGGCGCGTCTGCTCCAAGCCCGGCAAATGCGCTTGCGTGCCGTTACTGCCCCAATCAAATTTCATGTCGTGCAGCTCCAGCACCCACGCCAGCTCTTCGACCTGAAGCGGCGTCAACGCGCGCTCGCCCGTTTCAATATGCGCGCGCCGTCCGCGAAACAACTCGACCACGCGCGGACGTTCCAGTTCGGCGGCTAATTCGGCGAGGACTTTGGACCAGGGCCCGTCACTGAGCGTAATGACCAGCCCGTCCCCGCTGCTCTTGAGCATAATCATCGGGCGACTGTGGATTGGCAACGAACCGCCGCAGCAGTTCATTGTTTCTCATGTTACATACTATAACATAGCATCACGGAAAATTCCACTGTACGCGGCGAATCGGGCAAAATCAAACCGCGGGTGAGTTTTGCTGATTTGGTTCAGAAGGCGTCCAAAATCGTTAGGGCGTAATCGGATTGTTGCAAGCGCGCGGCAGTTCGATTGGCGCCGGCTGATTGACGTCCGTCAAATTAATTTGCACGTCAAAATCGCCTTTGAATTTCAACGGTTCGAATTCGCCGCTGTAGCTGCCCTGAAACGCCACCGGATATCCTTCCGGCGAAACGTACACATACGCGTCGTCCGCCGACCATAACGCATCGCCGAATTTTTTCAGATTCGGGTCTTTGCTATTTTGCGCCGCCGCGAGAAACGCGGGTCCGCTGACGACATACCGTTTGACCTGGACGCCGTTCAACGTTTCTTCGCCGACCAATTTGCCGCGCGCGACTTCGGGACTGGTCAACATGGTCAACAGCGCTTGCGGGCTGAGATTATCCGTCGCCGCCGTCGCCTGTGGGTCATTCGGTTTCACGCACACATCCAGAAAACTTTTGACGACGATGTAGGCGCCCGTCGGCATTTTATAAATTTCCACTTGCGACGGTTTAAAAAGACTCACCGCCGCGCCGCCGACTTGGGCTACAATGTCGCCCAACAGCGGTCCCGTCACGGTAATCTTGCTCCGGTCATTCAGATTCGTGACGATATCTGCGTTCAACGCGCCTTGCGTGCGCTGCCCGTTAACTTCGCCGTTCACGTTCAATTGCACCGACGCGCGCAGCGAGGTCAAATCGGTTAGCGGTTTCAACGGAATCGGGTCGCCCGCCACCAGCGTCGGCGTCGGCAAGGGCGTACTCGTCGCGCCGGCTTGCGCCGCCAGCGTCAATGGCTGCGCGGTCGTCGCGCCGAGCAAATAACCAAACAACAAGGTCAGCGCAAACAAAAAGGACAATAGCCCGGCGCGACCATAACGTGAATTCAATTTCATGTTTTGCTCCTTGTAGCAAAATTCGTTCCGCTTTACTTTAACAGGTTCTGAAAACTTGGCAAGATGATGCCAGCGCGTCTGGGCGCGCGGATTTTTATTTTTTTCGGGTTGTTGCGATAATGGACGCGCGAGAACTTGCGCATTTTTTTCATCTCACGCGCGCGGTTTTGCGTACAGCGCAAGGAAACGAGGTTGTGGCGGAGGACCCATGATTCGTGAAAATACGACAAAGTCAAAATTGCGGCGCGGCGGCGCCGTGTTCGGGATGATTTCTTTGAGCGCGGACCCGCTGCTCGCCGAATGGTGCGGTTTGGTCGGTTTCGATTTTTACATGCTGGATGCGGAACACGGCGCGATTACGCTGGCGCAGGCGGAGAACGTTGTGCGTGCGTGCGAAGGCGCGCACATTACGCCCTTGATTCGCCCCGGGATTTTTGACCCCAAGTTGATTATGCAATATCTCGATCTGGGCATGATGGGCGTGATGCAGCCGGGGCTCAAGAACGCGGCTGAAGTGCAAACGCTGGTGAACGCGGTGCGCTATCCGCCGCGCGGTACGCGTTCGCTGGGGCCCGCGCGCGCGAACGATTTTTTTATCGGTCAAATGGCGCAGGCGGAATTTGTCGCGTTTGCGAACGACCAGATGTTGGCGCTGCCGCAATTTGAAGAGCCGGAAATGTACGACGAACTGCACGCGATTGTACAAATCGAAGGCGTGGACGGCATTTGCATTGGACCCCGCGATTTGGCGCTGGCGATGGGCTATCCCGACGGCGCCCACCATCGTCCGGTGCAAGCGTTGATTAAAGAAGCGATTGCGTTAGCGCGCGGCGCGCATTTGGCGGTGGGCATTCCCGCCGCGACGGGCGTGCTGGCGCAGCGCCAAATCAAGCAGGGCGCGAATTTTATTTTGGTCTCGACCCATTCTTTGATGCAGCAGGGCGCTCAAGATTTTTTGAACGGCTAACCGCGCCCGCCGCGTTCAAACCTCTTTAAAAGGGCAGCGCGACCCAGTTGCTCAAGCCGTTGAGCATAAAGAGCAGCGCGATGCCGCCGAGCGCGAGCGCCAAATACAACAGGGGCCGAATCAGCGTGATGATCGCAACCGACGCCAGCACGATGGCGATTTGGAGCAAGCCCGCCGCATAATCGTAATTCGCGCCGCGCGCCGCCGCCACATCGCGCGCGCTTTCGTAAAATTGCGCGCGCGTCAACAATTCTTTTTTGCCTTCGCCCTTGAGCGGATTGTTCGGGTCGGACGCGTCCGGCTCGCTTTCGTACCGCTCTACCGTCGCTTGGTATTTGTCGCGGCGTTGCGCAAGCGCGGCGCGCGACGCGGGCGTCAGCGTCGCGTCGTTTTCCAAATCCCAATTCACTTGGTCGAGCGCCAGCTTGTAATCGGTCTGACGGATATTTTTGGCTTGATAAAACGCGTACGCGTCGGCGGCTTGAACGTTGCTCGCCAATTGGTCCTGGTCGGCGTTATCGCCCAACAAGCTCGCTAACGCCAACGCCGCCGCCAACAGCGCGATGCACAATGCCGCGCGCGCGCGAAATAATTCATCGGCCGAGATGGTTTTGTCGCGGTCCGAATCTATCAGATTGTCAATGAAATCATTCATGCCGCCATTCTATCATAACGCCGCTATTGGACGCGGCGTTTGGCTGCGGACTGCGCTTGCCGGCTTGCGGAATTTTCAAATCCGCGCAAGGCGGCATAGAGAAAAACACGCCCCGACATGCTTGCTCTGTCGGGGCGCATCTTGATCCTCAAAATTCCGCCAGCGCGGCGGCGCGGGTCTCGTACAACTTGAACAGCTTGTCCAGCCCCACCAACTTGAGCGAATCCAAAATGAACGGCGTCGGCGCGGCAAGCCGCAATTCGCCTTTGTGCTCTTGGGCGTCCATGCGCGCTTTGAGCAGCGCGCGCATCCCCGCGCTGGACATGAATTCGGTTTCTGCCAGGTCCACTACGATTTTATACCGTTTGGCTTTGATGGCGTCTTGCAGCGCGGTCTCGAGCTGCGGCGCGCTGAAACCGTCTACGCGGCCCTGGACCGCAATGACGCTGATATTCCCTTGCGTTTCGGAATGAATCGTTAACATGAGCGCTCTCCTTTTTGGGGCTTGATTTTTTGGCGAGATAGGAACAGCATAACACAAAATGCCTTGCGTGTCTGCCGCCGAAACGCTATGCGGATAAAAATATGCGATGACTCGTGCGCAGGTAGGACAAATTTGAAATTTGTCGTACGTTTTCACGATAGGGCGGCAAGCGGCTCAGTTTGCAATTTGTGCGCGTGCGTGCGGCTATGGTATCACGAATGACCCGCGCGTGACAAGGGGTAAAAAAAAAAGAGCCGTTCAACTTGAACGGCTCTGGATATTCACGCAACTTTTTATTTGGTCTATACCAAGACCTTTGGTTTTGCGCGAACGCTGTTCGCGAGAAACTCGAAAGGTCTCCTCTAGTTGAGACTGCGTAACAACAGTTCGGCTTCGGCGACCGTGATTTCGCCGCGCTGTAACGCTTGCAGGATGGCGAATTGCGAATCGTATGCCGGCGCATTGGCTTGGGCTGTTTCTGCCGTATCATTTGTCATGGGCCTATCCGCGACTGCGGCAACCGTTTCGGCAGCGGCGCCGCGCAGGGTCGGAGCTGCCGGAATCGGCGGAACGGGTGGAACGGGCGGGACGGGCGGGACGGGCGGGACGGGTGGCGCCGGCGCTTTTGCCGCGCGCGGCGCGTCCGGCTGATTGGCGTAGCGGCTGTGGCGTCCCGTCATTTCGATTTGAATGTCGCCGTGCAGCGATTCGAGATGCAGTTCGATGGGATTTTCGCCGACCTGTCCGAGCGTGCCGACCATGCGTCCGCCGTGTCGCGCCGCGCGTCCGGGGCGTCCCACGCCGACGAGCGGCACGTCCGATTCAATATCGCCGTGACGCGTCGCGGCGTCAATGCGCGCGTTCGCATCGTCGGGCAGGACGAGTTGAATATCGCCGTGCCGCGTTGAAACGTCCCATTCGTCGGCGGGCAAAACGTTTTCGATGCGTACGTCGCCGCGCGCGGCTTTAATCTGTAATTCGGCGACGCGCCCGTCTTCGATTTGTACATCGCCGTTCCCCACTTGGACGGTGACGCATTGCGCGTCCACCTGATCGAATTGTACATCGCCGCTGCCCAAATGCACATGCATTCCGGGCGCCGCGGGTTCGGTTTTCCAACCAAAGCTTTGTCCAAATTCGCGTGAAAATTTTTCCGCCCAGCGCGCGGCTTGTTCCGCGAACTGCTCGCCCCAAGCTTGCCACTCGTTTCCGTATTGCTGCCAATCTTGGTCGTCGTCAATCGTAATGTGTTTGCCCAAGCGAATCCGTTTGCCAGCGGGCGGGATGGGCGGGATGGGCGGAACGTTTGCGGTCTCGGTTTGAGGCGCTTGATAAGAAAACGCGGGGACCGCGGGCGTTTCGGCTTGCAAGCAATCTTCGATTTCGACGTCGCCGCTGCCGCTTTGGACATTAAAGACGCCGCGACAATTTTCAATTTTTATATCGCCGCTGCCCAGGCGCACGTCGAATCGCGCGTGAAGGTTTTCGATGTGGATTTCGCCGCTGGCGGAAGAAATCTCAAGCGTCCAAGCTTTGCTTTTGGGCAGTTCCAGCGTCCAGTCGTCTGTGCCGTGCATGGACTGGACCGCTAACCAGCGGCCCTGAATGACCGGCGCGCTGCGCGCATAATGGTCGTCGTCGCCGCTTTCGAGTAAAACTTGGTCTGCATCTGTGCCGATGATTTCCATCTCGCCGTTCGGTAAAGTGATATGGATCGCGTCAAACGCGTCCGGGTTCCATTGCCATTCCATGTTTCATGCTCTCTCTTTTTGGGTACGACAAATTTCCAAGTTGTCGTACGGTTTTGCGCCGTTCAAAGTTTGCGGCGCGTTAATTTCTTGCAAACGTTTGCCCCACGCCACCAGCTTGTCGCCGAGCGTTTGACGGATGCCGGCTTGCGCGACGTCCATCGGCGACGTAGTTTGGCGTTCCGCCGCGCGTTCGTCCGGGTCTTGAAATAGCAGCTTTAGGTTTGCGCTACCGTTGATGTGCTGAGGCATATTCACTCCGCCAGCAATTTGAGCTGTTCCAACGCTTGCGCCGCGTCAAGTTCGCCCGCCGCCAAGCGGTTTAAAATCGCAGTGCGCGGATTGTCGTCCGTAGGGGCGGGGGCGGGAGTATTCTCGGCGGCTTGCAGCGTTTGATTGATTTCGTCCAACTTGTTGCGAATGGTGGGATACGAGACGCCCAGCGCTTTTTCCATCTCGGACAAATTGCCGCGCACGCGCAGGAACGTGCGTACGAACGTCAATTGGTCGGCGGACAGGGACGAAAACAGCCCGGGTTTGAATTCGCCCTGCATTTTTAGATGGCAGGCGCCGCACCGGATTTCGGTAATGACGATGGATTCCCCGCAAGCGGGACACTGTTCAAAAAGTTTGAGCATCTTGTTCCTCTCAAGCGTCTTACGAGCGGAAACAGCGTTTATTTTTATCTGCTCGTATGGATATAATATACATCAATAATTCTTATTTGTCAATACATAAATTAGAGATTCTTATTTAATTATTGAAACTTTTTATTTTTGTCAGCGTCTTGCCAATCGGTTACGAACTTTCGAATATCTCATGGCGAGCTCTGTTCGCCCGATTTCGAAAGTTTGTAAGGGCGATTTGGCGTTTTGGCGAAGGGGTTGTTTGTAGAAATGCTTTGAAAACAGACGGTTTTTCGATGCGTCTGCCGCGTGTCTTTATAAAAATATGCGCGGCAGGTCTTTTTATTCGAGACGTCTATAAATCAAAAAGCGCGACGCGGCGCCGAGATTGGTGTTTTAACTTGGTGGGATATAATTACGTCTTGCGCGGCGCCATGCCGCGCGATTTGTCCTAACAAATTATCTGGAGATTGAGGAGTCCTGCTTTGATTACGACCTCACCCATATCAACCGATTTAGCAAGCCCGTGCGCGGATTTGCGCGAAACGCCTTGGTTCGCGCCGCGCACGATTTCGATTATGAATTCGCCTGTGCCGGGCGACCAAGTTCAGGCAAAATTGCTGCCCCAATTGTTGGACGCGTTTCGCGCGCAAGGACACATTGTCAAGGAACAGCCCGACGGCAATGTGAATCTGATGATTGGTTTTTACGATGTACCCGATACCGACGCGCCGCTCCTGGAACGAATTCCCGAACGTCAAATCCCGCTCGGTTTAGCCATCATGCGTGAATATGGGTTGGCGCGGCGGCCCGACAATCTCGTTTTATTCATGACCATCCGCGAGCGGCCCAGCGAAATGAAACACATGCAGGTTGTGGAACTTTCGCGCACGGCAATGGCGCGCGCCGGTACGCCCAAAATGGTTTTTCTCTCCGGCGACCGCAACACGGGCGAATTGTGGGAGACGACGTACACCACGCTGGAAGGCGGCCATCCGAGCGACAAAGCCGCCGAGCGCGACATCGTGCTGATGTTGCGCGACCGTTTGATTTCAATGGCGTGCGCGCGCGATGTCGGCGCCGATTATATCGTCAAGGACGATGTGATTACGCGCGCTCAATGGGAAACGACGCGCACGCCCGAAGCGCTCATCGCCGCCGGGCATCGCATGGACGAACTGAATCTTTTGCCCGCGCCGAAAAACGTGAGCGAATACGTTTCGCCCGAACTCGCCAACATTTACAATCGCTATCTCAACATGAAGGGTTTTAGCGAAGGCATGTTGTTCGCCTTTGACGCGGACACCGATACGTTAATGGTCACCGCGTCGGGTTCGTGGAACGTGGACAAGCGCGCGTTGAAACGCGAAGAGGTGGTGCCGATTGGCGGCATGGAGGGGCACAAAATTTTGGTGTACGCGCCCGAAGGCGTCAAACCAAAAGGGCCGTCCGTCGAAGCGGTGGAAATGTACACGCTGCTCATGAGCGTGCCGAAAACGCGCGTGTCAAAAAAGAACGGCGTCTGGGTCGCGGACCCGCACGGCGAAAAAGAGGCGCCGATGATTCGCGGCGGCGTACATACGCACGTCGGCGTCGTCAAGATTGATCAAGATTGGGTGGAAGATATGGGCCTCAACCGCCGCGATTATCCATACGGGTTCGGCTGCGGCACGGATTTGATGAAACAGCTCGCGCAAGACGCCGCCGCGCGCTCGCAAGCGATTCACGATCCCGATGACCCGCGCTTGTACGTGCGTTGGCAAATGTTGTATCACGGCGAAACCGTCGTCGAATTGTGGAAGCCCGGCGCGAGCGACCAACCTTTACAAGGGCTGCTCGATATGTACGACCCCCAACGCGTCGGCGCGATTGAATACACCTACGACCACATTGACCAGCCGTGACAAGCGAAAAGTAAAAAGCGAAAAGTAAAAAGTGGAAACGGCTTTATGCCCTTCCACTTTTTTTGTTCTTGCGCTGCCGCTCTTTGACTTGCTTTTAGTTTTGTACTTTTTACTGGAACTCAAACACCGCTTTAAGCGCTTGACTCGCGCCGCGTTTTCCCAAGAGCTCGAACGCGCGCGCGTAATCCTTTAATTTGAATTTGTGCGTGATGAGCCACGCCAAATCCAACGGCGTAGGAGTAGCGACGGAACCAGCTTCCGTTGCTACCCCCGCCATCATTTCCAATGCAATGTCAAACGCCGCGCGTTTTTCCCCTTTGTACGGTTCGGCGCGATTGTAAATATACGACGCGGTCACGTCCAGCTCTTTGGTAAAAATCGGCGTCCAATCCACCTCTTTGGTAATGCCCGGCACGCCGACCAAAACCACGCGCCCGCGATTGCGCGTGAGACGCAGCGAATCGTCCATCGAAGCGTCGCTCCCGACACATTCGTACGTCACATCCACGCCGCCGCCGTTCATCACGCGTTTGCCGATGATGGGCTTGAGCAATTCGCCGCCCGTCCGTTTGGCGATCTCCGCCGAATAATCGCGTTTGCCGTCAATAATTTCTGTCGCGCCGAGTTTGCGCGCGGCGTCCGCCTGAAAGGGATAACGCGCCACAATCCAAATATTCGCTTTCGATCCGGTTGCGCGCAATGCCGCGAGCGTCAACAAACCAATCACCCCTGCGCCCATAATCAAAACCGTTTCATCCTCGCGCGGTGGATATTGCAGCGCGGCGTGCAAACCTACGGCAAAGGGTTCGACCAGCGCCGCGTTTTCAGCGCTCACGTTTTCGGGAACGCGATAAACTTGCGTGTGATGCGCGAGATAGTATTCGCTCCAACTGCCGCCCGTATCGCGGCAAAAACCGGTCGTGACGCCCGGCGCCAATTTGCCCTGCGTCATGCGTTCGCACAAATTGATTTCGCCGCGCGCGCAGAAACGGCACACATCGGAAAACCCGCGCGGTTTGCACCACAACAGCGGCTCGACGACCACGCGTTCGCCCATTTTGAAATCGCCCGCGCGCGCGCCCGCTTCGACAATCGTTCCCACATTTTCGTGTCCGAACGTGAACGGAAACGAACTCCATGGTGAAAGATAGGGACTCGTATGCAAGTGCATTGTCCCCGTGTCCGAGCCGCAAATGCCGCCATAGTGCGTTTTGATTTTTACCCATTCGTCGTTCGGCAAAGTCGGTTCGGGAACCTCGCGCAGCGCGGTGCACGATAGTCCGTTCCACAAAAACGACGGCGAAATTTTTTGCGCCGCGAGGCCGAACGCGTAACGCGGAATGGTCGCGTTGAATTGAATCGCTTGCATAATCATGGGGGGCTGCATGCTTTACAGCGCGTTCTCCGTCAAGATAATTTTTGCGCCGCGCGCTTTGTCGCCGCAGTACAAGTTTGGGCGCGTAAAAGATAAAAGCAAGTTTTGATTGGCGAGTTGGATTATAATGGCAGACGCGCAAACGGCTGTGAATGATTTATCATGAAACCTGGATTTTATCAACCGCTTTCGGCGCGTCTATCCGCGTATGCCGATGGGCTGTGGTCTTCGGAAACGGCAGTGATGACCCTCTTGGCAATCTGCGTTGGCGCGGGCACGGGCTTGGGCGTCGTGGCGTTTCGGCATGTTCTTGATTTTATCTTTGCCCGGACAGTTCAAGGAATCGGCGTCGAATTTCCGCCGACGATTTTGATTTTTCCCGCCATTGGGGGAGCGCTGACCGCGCTGTGGATGCATTTCGTCGCGCGTCAAGAGCAAACCGGTTTGGGCGTGGCGGGCATCATGGAAGCGGTTGGACTGCATGGCGGACGCATCTCGCTGCGCGGCAGTATCGCCCGCGTCGTCGGCGCAATCTTTACCGTCGGTTTCGGCGGCTCGGCGGGGCCCGAAGACCCCAGCGTTCAAATTGGCGCGGCGCTTGGTTCGCAGATCGCGCAGCGGCTGCATTTATCGCCGGCGCGCGTCAAAACTTTGGTGGGCTGCGGCGCGGCGGCGGGCATCGGCGCGGCGTTCAACGCGCCGATTGCGGGCGTCTTTTTTGCCATCGAAATTATTTTCGGCGAATTTTCCGGCGCGGCGATTGGCTGGGTCGTTTTGGCGGCGGTGGCGGGCGCGGTGGCGAGCCAAAGTTTAATGGGCAGCGCGCCCGCGTTCATGGTCCCCGCGTACGAATGGCACAGCCCGATGGAATTGGGTTTGTACTTGCTGCTCGGTTTGGCGGCGGCGCTCGTCGCCGCGGCGTACGTCGTTCTTTTGGACCGCATCGAAATCCTGTTCAAACGGATTCCCATTCCCGGATGGTCAAAACCCGCGTTGGGCGGTTTGCTCGTGGGCGTATTGGCATATTTCGGTTCAACCGCCATTATGGGACCCGGCTATGAAGCCATTGGCATCGTTTTGCGCGGCGGAATGAACAACGCGGTTTTTTTGTTGACGTTGGTCGCGTTGAAACTCATCGCGACGCCTTTGACCATCGGTTCGGGCGGGCAAGGCGGTCTGTTCGCGCCGTCGCTTTTTTTGGGCGCAACGTTGGGCGCGGGCTTTGGCGTCATCGCCCAAGCCATTTGGGGCAGCGCCATCGCGCCTGCGCCCGCGTACGGTTTGGTCGGAATGGGCGCGGTGTTGGCGAGCGCCATTCACGCGCCGATTACGGGTTTGATGCTGCCGTTTGAAATGACGCAAGATTATCGCATCATTTTGCCGCTCATGTTCGCGGTGGTCGTGAGTACGGCGGTGGCGCGGCTGATGGAACGCGAGAGCGTGTATACGTTCAAATTGAAACAGCGCGGCGTAGATTTGCAGAGCCAGCGCGACGTCAATTTGATGAGTCAGATTCCCGTCCAAGACGCCATGACGCCGTTTGAAGAATTGCATACCGTGCGCGCGACGGATTCACTGGCGACGCTGGCGAACGCGTTTGAACAGACCACGCATCACGGGTTTGTCGTTTTGGATAATGCGGGCGAGCTGTTCGGCGTGGTGACGTTGACGGATTTGGAAGCGGCGTTGGCAAAAAACGCGTCCGCCAAAATGGTGGCAGAGATTTGCACGCGCGAGGTGGCGACGGTGTTTCCCGACGAGACGTTGGATGACGCGCTGCGTCATTTCGGCGCGATGGACGTGGGGCGCATCCCGGTGGTGAGCCGCCGCAATCCGCGCCAAACGTTGGGGCTGCTGCGCCGCGCCGACATTATCAATGCGTACGCCAAATCCTTGCTTCACGCGCAAACGCGCGCAACGCATCACGAACGGCTGCGTCTGCAAGCGGCTGCGAGTACGGAATTGTTCGAATTGCAAATCGGCGAAAACGATCACGCGGCGGGCAAACGCATCAAGGAATTGCAATTGCCCGAAGAGTGCGTCATTGTGGCGGTGCGGCGCGGTTCGCGCACGCTCGTGCCGCGCGGCAATACGCTCCTTTTGGCGGGCGACGATTTGATTGTGTTGAGCGCCGTCGCGTCGCAAGAGACGCTATTGAAAATTCTGAGCCGGAATGTCGCCGCCTAAGTCGGCGCGGCGCGCGGAATCAGCGACGGCGCGGCGTTTCCGTTTTGCGCCCGTGCCGCGCGCGATATTCGGGAATCGTTATCATCGGCGGACGTTCGCGGATTTGAATGTCGGCGACGGTCAAATCAAAATCGTCGCGTTCGTAGCGAATCAATTTCATGCTGCGATTGAATTGCTCCACCAACTCGACGCCGCGCGCTTCGCCCACGCGCTGCATCACCACTTGGACGATTTCGAACGCCATCTTGCTCAACGCGTGCAGCGATTGATTGCGATGCACGCGCTCTTCCAAATCCACTTGACCCAACGCTTGCAAACCGAAACGCGTCAACAGGTCAATCAGCAAACCGGTTTCGACGCCGTAACCGACAAAGAACGGCGCCTGTTCCAACGCGACGCGGCGCCCGGCGTATTCGCCCGCGAGCGGCTGCATAAAACCGGACAGTTCGGGATAAAACAGATTCAGCAGCGGGCGCGCCGTGAGCTCGGTCACGCGTCCGCCGCCGCGCGCTTGCAATTTTTTGCCGATGCGTAAGGGGCGTTGATAAAAACCCTTGACGTACATCAAACGCGGCTCTCGAATCAGGGGGCCCAAAATCCCGTACACAAAACGCGGATGGATATTCACAATGTCCGTGTCAATCCACGCAATCAAATCGCCGCGCAAAATATAGAGCGAATTCCACAACGCTTCGCCTTTGCCCACCCACGCGCCATAGCGCGGCAGCACTTCGGGATGTTTGACTACCGGCACGCCGAGTTCGGTTGCGATTTCGACGGTGCGGTCGGTCGAATTGGAATCAATCACCACGATTTCATCGAGCAGCGGAAAATCGCGGACAAAGCGTTGGCGCATCGTCTTGATCACGCTGCCAATCGTTTTTTCTTCGTTCAAGGTCGGCAAGCCGAGCGAGATGGTCAAGCCCTGTTGTTCTTTGAGCTGCACCAACTGGGCAATATCTTGGAACTCGTGCGCGCTGAACGTATTTTCGGCGAACCATTTATCCACGATAACCGAGATGGTATAGTCCACCGGCGCGAGTTCGGCGGCTTGCGCGTCCGTCGGATAGGCGGGCGCGGTCTTGACAATCAACGTCGCCACTTTGGATTGTTCCAACACGTCGGGCGTCACCGCGCTGTGGTCGGGGCGCGGGCGCGCGGGCGTGTGCGGACTGGCGCCCATGACCAGCAGTTGATGCGAACGCGGTTTGGCGTGCGCGAGAATGGCGCGCGCCGCGTCGCCCTTGACGCGAATCCAACGCGTAATTTCGGGCAGCGCGCGCAGCCGCTGAAATAACGCGCGCACGGGCTCTTGGCGAAAACGCGCGCTGGGCGTCGCGTGCAGCAGCGAGATTTCGGCGCCGCATATTTTGGCAAAACTCAACGCGGTTTCGAGCGCCAGCGCCGCGTACGGCCCGCCGCGCACCGGCAAGAGAATGTGTTGGATGCGTTCGGGCAGCGCGCCTTTGGTCAGAATCACATCGCAGGGCGCGGCGTCCAACAGCGTCGGCGCCAACGCGCTGGCGGCGTTTGCCAATAATAAATCGGCGCGCTCTTGCGCGGCGAGTTGGCGGATTTCGCGCGCGGCATCGGCGGTCACGCGCACGCGAAAGGGAATTTCAGTCGCGAGGCGCGCGGTGAGATTTTGGCGCAAGGTCTGCGCGGCGCGCGCGCTGGCGCTCAAGGTGTCTTGCGTCGTCACGACCAATCCCGCCACGACGAGTTCTTGTGTGCGCGCCTGCGCGAGCGCGCGCGCAAAAGAGAGAACCGTTTCGAGCTCTTGGATATTGGCGCCGACGACCAAGAGCCGAGCGATTGTTTCAGGGTTTTTCATAGGCATCCAATAGAGGTTTCAGACGCGCGGCAAAAATATGTTCCCAGCCATATTGCTGACGCACGCGCTGTTTCAATTGATAGCGCGCGTCGCGCGCGAAAAATTCCGCGAGCCGCGCCGCAATCGCGCGCGGCGTTTCATCCAACGCGAAATAGTGCGCGCGGTCGCCGGCGGTTTCGCGAAAAGGCGGAATGTCCGCGCAAAAAATCGGCAGGCGCGCGATGCCCGCTTCCAAAATCGGAATGCCGAACCCTTCGCGCGCCGAGGGAAAAAGCAGCGCGTCGGCGAGCGCGTACAAATCGCGCCGCGTCGCGTCGTCCACGCTGCCGTGTTCTTGGAGAAAGACAATCGCGCTGCGCTCGCGCGGCGCGATTTCTCGCTCCGCGCCAAATGACAAAGGGGGCGCGGTTTGGGCGGACGCTTGGGACGCGCGCTGTTTTAATTCTTCCAAGTACGCTTGATTCGCGGGATTGTGCGGCCCGAGCGGGCCCATGACGAGCAGTTGCGGCGCGTAACCTTCCGCGCGCAGCGCGTTCACAATGTCAATCGCGAGTTCGATATTTTTGCGGCGCGTGACGCGCGCGGGCAAGAGCAGCAGCGGCGCGCCGTCGAGCAGCGGCGGCGTTTCAAGCCAACGCGCGGTTGTCGCGCTGACTTGGAAAAATTCCGCCGCGTCCAAACCGGGCGGCACGACGGCGATTTCCGCCGCGTTGATTTGCAGCAGGCGCGCGAGATCGCGCCGGCGCGATTCGGAAACGACGACGTATCGGGTATTTGTCCAGACGCGCCGCAACAAATCCCACGGCGCGCCGTCGTGCAATTCGCCGGCGTACACGGGATCGTCCCACGCGAAATCGTGACACCACGCCACCAGCGGAACGCGTCCCGCCGCGACGAGTTGATGCAGCGCGACGGTCAACGCGAGATTTTTGTGCAAGGTGACAACGTTGTGCGCGATGAGGACGTCGGCGTCGCGCAAAGCGTTTGCGAGCGCGGCGCGAATTTCTTGGACGAGCGCGTCAAATTCCGGCGGTATGACGCCGCGCTTGAGCGCGCCTTGAATTTTTTCTATGCGCGGGTGACGCGAATCTATTGTGGGCAGAATGAGCGCGGCGTCGCCGCGTCCGGCGATGAATTGTACGGTATAGCCGTGCGCGCGCAGCCGTCGCGCGTGCGCGCCGATGGTGACTTCGACGCCGCCGATGATGGGCGGAACGGCGTAATGGAGAATCGCGATTTGCAAATTAGATAATTTCGCCGCGCGACGCTTTGATGGCGAGATCAATAAACACCGCGCTCGACCAGCCGAAAACGGACGCCGCGCGCGGCGGCGCGACGCCGGTTTCGGGATGGTAATATTCGTAAATATCGTTCTGATGCATCAACAGCTCCAGCGTTTTATCGCGCAGCGCGCGCGCGTGTTCGGGATAACCGCAGCGCGCGAGCCCCTCGATAAAGAGATAATTGATATTGACCCACGTGGGTCCGCGCCACATTTGTTCGGGATTGTACTGCGCGTCATTTTTGGCGACGGTGGGAATGGGATAAGGCAGCCAAAATTCTTGCGGGTTGAACAGATGGTCGAGCAGCCGTTTGCGTTTGGACGCGTCGAGCCGCCCGGTCAACAGCGGATATAAATTGAACGGCGTCAGGACGCGAACCGGTTTATCGTCGCGCGTCGCCCAAAAGACGCCCGCGTCCTCGTCCCAAAAATGAGCGATCAAACGCGCAGTCAGCGCGTCGGCTTGGGCGCGCCAGCGCGCCGCGTCGTCCGGCAAATTCAAAGTTTCGGCGATGCGCGCGAGCGCGTCCATCTGTAAAACGAGATAGGTATTCAAATCGGGCGACTCGACGGGCATGCCGTCGTCCCACAACGGGCTGTCGTCGAGTCCCGACGAATTCGGATGATTGTATTGCATGACGCCGTCGCCGTCGTCGTCGTTTTTTTCCAGCCACCACCGGTTCCAGCGCGTGATGGGTTCGTACACCTCGTCCAAAAAATCGCGGTTGCCGTGCGTCTCGTACAATTTCCACGCCGTCCACGCGACCAACGGCGGTTTGGTCACGTCGGCTTCATAGGCGTTGCCCGCCGCGTCGCGAAACGCCCAACGCATGATTACGCCTTCGTCATGCACCGCGTCGGGCAGCATCCCGTCTTGGCGTTGATGATCCAACAAAATGCGAATTTGATTTTCCGCCAGCGCAAGGTCGAGATGCCGATAGGCGAGCGCGTGAAAAAAGGCGTCCCACGCCCACACGCCGACGTAATGCAGCATCGAGGGCATCATCGCTTCGCGCGTCAAAAAGAAACGCGACGACAACAAACCCGCGCGCAAAATCCACCACGCGTAATAGTACTGCGCCGCGTATTTTTCGTGGACGATGGGCGCGGCGGCAAACCACGCGTGCCAGCGTTTTTCGGCGGCTTGCAAAACGGTTTCGGCGCGCGGAATGTGGCGCTTTAAACCGAGCCGCGGCGTAACGTTCAAAACGAGCGCGCTGCCCGCGTCCGCGTCGTACTGCAATTGCACATGCGCGTAACCGTCGTTTTCCAAAGCGTTGTTGGCGATTTCATTGACGAGAAGGCGCGCGTTGACGGTATAGCCGACGTTGCGATGCGTGCTGCGATGTTCGGGGTCGCCTTTGAATTCGCCGCCGCGGCGGTCCGCGCGCGCGTTCAGCGCCATGACGCGAAACGAAATGCCGCCGCGTCCGGGCGGCAATTTCAAATACAACGTCTCTTCGTCGAGAAACGTCAGCCAAAATTCGCCCGCGCGCGTTTGGATAAAGACCGCGTGCGGATACGCGGTGATCTCTAAATCAAGCGGGACGCCGTTTTCGTCCAAAAGTTCAAACTCGTCCAACACGGGGCGACGCTGGCGGTAATGTCCGACTTGGTTTTCCCATTTCGCCCAGCGTTCGGCAAGGCGGATATACAAATAGCGTTGGCGCCGAAAAACGAGCAAACGCGAACCGCGTTCGCTAAAGGGAATTTGTTCGAGATTGATGCGGCCGCGCAAACGTTCCAAAAAGAGCGATTGTGTTTGAATCATGCGCGTTGTCTCGACAACATTATACATGAAATAAAAAAACCTTTGTCTGCCGCGTTTGCGCGACAAGCAAAGGTCGGTCGAACCGGAGCGCGATGTAATTCAGCGGTTTGGCGGTTTCGAGTCGGCGTCTCTATCGTCGTCGAGCAAGGGCGGCAGCATAATGACATGCTTTTGCGCCGCGTCGTAACGATAAATTTTGGCGGTGAGCGTATTGGATTTGCCATTGCCCACGTACGTGACGAGCGGAAACTGTGATTCGATCCAGCGCATCAATTTAGGATTGCGCTTGTACGAACCGGTCACCACAATCGCCGGCACATCGTACGCGGTCACGCTCTCGTACAGTTTTTGCTGACTGAGTTTTGAAAAGTGAAAGGTGGATTCATACGGTAGATTGATGGCGGGCGGCGGAATCAACATATTCGCCGAATACAACATCATCGGGTCGTCGCTCAACAGAAAGGTTCCGCGCGGAAAATTGCGTTTGAGATAACGCGCCACGTACGTATTGTCTATGCCGCGTTCGTTCAAGATGGCGCGATTGTACTTGGCCAATTGCGGCGCGTCGTGCAGCCACAGCGCGACGGCAAAGAAAAAAAGCGCGCCGCCGACGGCGTATGCCGCCCATTGTTTTTGGGTCCACGTCTGGCCGCCGCGTCGCGCGCGGATTGCTTGAACCACAAGTTCAATGCCCGCCGCCGCGCCGATTCCCGAAAACAAAATCAGGATGGGCGCGAGCAGCGCATAGTGATGCCACCACGGCGGCAATTGCACCAACACCAGCGCCGATGCGATTTCTGCCGCCAACAGCGGCAGCGCGCGCAGAGGTTGTTTCCACGCGGCAATGAGCGCGCCGAGCGCCGCCAGCCCAAACCACATGCGATTTTCCGCAGCGTAACCCACCAACGCCAATTGACGCAGCGCCAATTGCGGCGCGTACCAACTTTTCTCGTCCCAATGAAAACCGACCGTGCGAATAAATTCGCCGTGCAAATCGAATAAATCCACAAACGGCGCGGCAAGCAGGACGCCGCCGCCCAGCGTGACGCCCGCGTCCGCCAAAAAGGCGCGCCAATGAAAACGCCATTTCCCGGCGGGACGTTCCAAACGCGCCGCCAGCATCCAGACTCCCAGCGGAATGACAAAGCCGACGGCAAGCGGTTTAATCAACAAACTGCCCGCGCACAGCGCGCCGCTGACGGCGAGCCAACCGCGCTGTTTGCGCGCGCCAAAACGCTGCATCGCGACCAATGCCCACAGCATCAATGCCGCGCTCGGAACGTCGGTCATGGCATAACGCGATTGCGCGAGATAATAATGGTTGATTGCGCCGAACAATATCACAAACGGCGCTGCCCAACGGAAACCCATTTGGCGCGCCAAGACCGCCAGCGCGCCCAGCCCGCCGAGCGAGAACGCGACCACAGTCAGTCGTCCTGTTTTCACCGTATCGCCAAACAATTGAAAGGCGAACGCGAGGATTTGGGGAAAGAGCCAAAATTGGTCAAAGTAAAACGCGTTATAGCCGAACCCGTGATTGAGCAAGCGTGCTACAATCAAGTACACGCCTTCGTCCGGGTCCACCGATTCGGGCAGCGTCAGGTTTAGACGGAAATAAAAAAACGCGAGCGCCAACGCGGCTGTCACGACCGCGCCATAACTTGCCGCGCGGAGGTTGAATTTGGGAAATGAAAAAGAGGGTTGCAGCGACATTGCGACCTCAAGCTGGAGAGTTTCTACTAGACGTATCGCGCCGCGCAAACGTTCCGTGGGTCCATACCGGCGCGCGCGCACGCGGCTTGTTTTAGCGCACGCGCAGCCGACAAAAAATTAAAAGCGAGCGGAGCGAGCGAATGACTAGACATGCAGCCGAACTGAAAAATTTTACAAACGACCGCGCGGCGGACCGCTGTCGGGAACGGCTTGAATTTATTTATGGCGCGGAAAGCGCCGCCGCCGTTTTGCCGCGTCTCGACGCGCTGCGGCAAAAATATCGCGGCAAAATTCCCGCGCCGCGCGCGCCGCTCGACCAACGCGCCGCGCTGCTGATTACCTACGGCGACCAAGTGCGCGCGGCAAACGAAACGCCGCTGCAAACGCTCGCGTATTTTTTGGACGCGCACGCGCGCGACCTGCTTTCGGGCGTGCATCTTTTACCGATCTATCCGTATTCGTCCGACGACGGTTTTGCGGTGATGGATTATTACGCGGTGGATGAAAATTTGGGAACGTGGGACGATGTGGCGCGGCTGGGCGCGCAATTTGACGTAATGCTGGACGCGGTCGTCAATCACGCCAGCGCGCAGGGAACGTGGTTTCAAAAATTTTTGCGCGGCGAAATTCCGTACAACGATTATTTTTTCACCGTGACGGACGCGTTCGATACCTCGAACGTGATTCGTCCGCGCGCGCTGCCGCTGCTCACCGCTTTTGAAACGGCGGCGGGGAAAAAACTTGTCTGGACTACTTTTAGCGCCGACCAAGCGGATTTGAATTATCGGAATCCCGAACTGCTGCTGCAAATTTTGGATGCGTTGTTGTTTTATGTCGCGCGCGGCGCGCGCTTGATCCGGCTCGACGCGATCGCGTTTTTGTGGAAAACGAGCGGCACGACCTGTCTGCATTTGCCGCAAACGCACGCGGTCATTCAACTGTTTCGCGCCGTATTGGACGACCTCGCGCCGCATGTGATTTTGGTGACCGAGACGAATGTGCCGCACGCCGACAACGTTTCGTATTTTGGCGACGGCGCGAACGAGGCGCAGTGGGTGTACAATTTCGCGCTGCCGCCGTTGACGCTGCACGCCTTGCAAACGGGCGACGCGACCCAACTCGCGCAATGGGCAAAAACGCTGCAAACGCCTTCGCCGCAAACCGCTTTTTTCAATTTTCTCGCGTCGCACGACGGCATCGGTTTGAATCCCGCGCGCGGCATTTTGAGCGACGCGGACATTGACGCGCTCGTGGCGCGCACGTTGGAACGCGGCGGGCTGATTTCGTACAAAAACAATCTCGACGGTACGACCAGTCCGTACGAAATGAATATCAATTACCTCGACGCGCTGACCGCGCCGGCGGAAGCGCCGGAAATTTCGATTGCGCGTTTTCTGTGCGCGCAGAGCGTCATGCTCACGTTGGCGGGCGCGCCGGGCATTTATTTTCATTCGCTGTTCGGTTCGCGCGGCGACCGCGCGGGCGCGGACGCGAGCGGCAGCGCGCGGCGCATCAATCGTCAAAAACTGACGCGCGCGGAATTGGAACGCGACCTCGCGGACGCAACCTCGCGCCGCGCGCAAATTTTCGCGCGCTATGCCGCCATGCTGACGGCGCGCCGCCAACACGCCGCGTTTCATCCCCACGCGCCGCAGACGATTCTCGACCACGACGCGCGCGCGTTGGCGATATTGCGTTCCGCGTCCGGCGAACGCGTGTTGTGTCTGCACAACGTGACCGCGCAAACTATCGTTTTTGAATGGCGCGACGGCGCGGGCGCGTGGCGCGAGCTTTTGACGGGCGAAACGCTGGACGCGTCGGGAACGCTGCGCGTCGAGCTCGCGCCCTATGCCGCGCGCTGGTTGTGCGGGGAAAGGTAGAATTGGGAATTCGGAGTTGGGAATTCGGAGTTGGGAATTCGGAGTTGGGAATTGGGAATTGGGAATTGGGAAATGATAGGCGGCGCACAAGTCGCAAGTCGAAAACCAAAGATAAGATCAAAGATCAAAGATCAAAGATCGCAAATCGCAAATCGCAAATCGCAAATCGCAAATCGCAAATCGCAAATCGCAAATCAAAAATCAAAAATCAAAAATCAAAAATCAAAAATCAAAAATCAAAAATCCTCCCCTCTCTCTCATGCCTACTCGAGCCATTCGCGGCGCAGCTGTCGCCGCTGAAAATACGGAAAGCGCAATTTTGGACGCCGCGCGTGAATTGCTGAACGCAATCGCGCGCGCGAATGAATTGCGCGCGGACAACGTTATTTCGGTTCTGTTCACGCTCACGCCCGACCTCGACGCGGCGTATCCGACGCGCGCGGCGCGCGAAATGGGCTGGACGGACGTGCCGCTGCTGGACGCGCAGCAGCCCGCCGTGCGCGGCGATTTGCCGCGTTGTCTGCGCGTTTTGATTCACTGCGAAACGCCGCGCGCGCGCGGCGAAATAAAACATATCTATTTGGGCGCCGCGAAAAAATTGCGACCCGATTTGGCGACGTAGCGAATTCCTATTTTACCTGGGGTACAAGACATTTCGAGTTTCTCGCGAACAACGTTCGCGCAAAATTTTGAAGGGTCTGTTGCCAGAAACGGAGGCGCGGCGCGTTTTGACTTGGCAGCCACTTGGGCTATACTACGCCGCGCAGTTTGATTCGTCCGCGTAATATAAAAAAGCAGGCGCCGTTGACGCCGCCCGGCACGGGCTTGGTCGCCCTTGAACAAAATTCCATTATGGAATCGTTCAAGGGTTTTTTGTTGCCAGAGCGCATTGAAACGCGTCGGCGAATCATGCGCGCAAAAAATATGAAACACAAAATTCTTGTGGCGGAACCGCTCGGCAAAGAAGGACTTGAGCTCTTGCGCCAATACGCGCAAGTGGACGTGCGGCTCAAACTGCCGTTGGCGGATTTGCTCGCGTGTTTGCCCGAATATCATGCGTTGATCGTGCGAAGCGGAACGCAGGTGAATCAAACGCTGCTCGACGCCGGAAAAAACCTCATCGTCGTCGGACGCGCGGGCGTGGGCGTGGACAATATAGACGTGGACGCGGCGACGCATCAAGGCGTCACCGTCGTCAACGCGCCGACGACCAATATCGTCGCGGCGGCGGAACATGCCGTCGCCATGCTGTGGGCGCTCGCGCGCAAAATTCCGCAAGCGGACGCGAGTATGCGGCGCGGCGAATGGCAGCGCGAGCAATTTGTCGGCGTAGAGTTGGCTGGCAAACGTTTGGGCTTGCTCGGCCTCGGACGCGTCGGCGGCGAAGTGTCGCGTCGCGCGAACGGTTTGGGCATGCAAGTCGTCGCGTTCGACCCGTATGTTTCGCTCGAACGCGCGGCGCAGATGCAAGTCCTGCCGCTGCCGTTCGACGAGGTATTGGCGACGAGCGATTTTATTTCGCTGCATACGCCTGCCACGCCGGAAACCAAAAAACTTATCGGCGCGCCGGAATTGGCAAAATTCAAACGCGGCGCGTATTTGGCGAACGCGGCGCGCGGCGTTTTGCTCGACGAAAACGCGCTGCTCGACGCGTTGGACGCGGGACAGCTCGCGGGCGCGGCGTTGGATGTTTTTGAAACCGAGCCGCCCCAAAACGAACGTTTGCTGCGGCATCCCGCCGTCGTCATTACGCCGCACATTGGCGGCAGCACGACCGAAGCGGCGACGCGTGTTTCGCGCCAAGTCGCGGAACAGGTTTTGGATGTGTTGAACGGACGCGCCGCGCGTTTTGCCGTGAACACGCCCATCAGCGCGTCCGCGTTCACGCCCGCGCTGCAAGCCTACATCGTTCTCGCGGAACTACTCGGACGTTTTTATACGAAATGGGTTGGCGGGCCACTCGGCGACCTCGAAGTGGAATACGCGGGCAAGCTGGCGGCGGAAGAAACGGGCGCGTTGACCGCCGCGCTCATCAAGGGTTTGCTCGAACCGATTGTGGAAACGCGCGTGAATTTGGTCAACGCGCAGTGGGTCGCGCAAACGCACGGCATCCATTTGGCGGAACGCAAAACGCCGCACGCGGCGCGGTATGAAAATTTGATTGCGCTGCGCGGCGAGCGTGTGGTGGGCGGCGCGCTGTTGTTGGACGAACCGCACATTGTCCAACTCGACGGCAATTGGGTGGACTTTGCGCCGCGCGGTCACGTCCTGTTGACGCGTCACCGCGACCGCCCCGGCATGATTGGCAAAGTGGGCGCTTTGCTCGGCGCGGCGGACGTGAATATCGCCGCGATGCAGGTCGCGCGCGAACGTCCGCGCGGCGAAGCGATTATGGTGTTGAATCTCGACGACCCGGTGCCGGACGCGGTGATGGAGACGCTGCGGCGTGAATTGGATATGCAGTGGAGTCGGGCGCTGGACCTCTGAAAGCGCATTTGGATATTCGAAATGGTACGACAAATTTCAAATTTGTCGCGCTAACCTGACGTATTTTTTGAATATGCAAACGACCTCTGAGGCGCAAGCGAACGCGATGGGCGAATTGCCATTGCGCGTCGCGCATTGATTTTATGTTGAAACTTTATCTGGTCCGTCACGGCGAAAGCGCGTGGAATGTAAAACATCTGTACACGGGACGGCAGGACGTTCCGTTAAGCGAGTTGGGCGAACTGCAAGCGCAGCGCGTCGCGGAAAAATTTGCCGCGCGCGAGGTGACCGCGCTGTACGTCAGTCCGTTGAAACGCGCGTACGACACGGCGAAACCGTTGGCGCTGCGAAAACAGATTTTGGCGCAAACGGACGCGCGACTCGCCGAAATTCATCATGGCGCGTGGGAGGGCAATCCTGCGGCGGTGATTCAAGAACAGTACGCGGCGGAATATCTGGCGTGGCGCACGCAGCCGCATCGCGTCAAAATGCCCGACGGCGAATCGCTGGTTGAAGTGTCGCGGCGCGCGCAATTTTTTTTGCATGACGTCATGGCGCGCCATGCGGTCGGAAACGTTTTGATTGTGACGCACGATGCCGTGCTGCGCGTCATTGTTTTGTACGCCTTGCGAATGGAGCTGGAATATTTTTGGCGCTGGCGTTTCGACAACGCGTCGGTGAGCGTTTTGGAATGGGTCGCAACAGAAACGGAACGGGAACGCGCAGCAACGGAACCAGGTTCCGTTGCCGCCCCTGCCCGTCCCATCGCGGTTTTAGGACATTTTCGTTTGGCGTCGTTGAACGATTGTCAACATTTAGAAGGCGTTTATACGAATTGCGACGCGCAGGCGCTATAAATTTTGCGCGGCGCGCGTTTTTTGACAATCGGCGCGCCTGGCTTATAATAACGCGCGTTCGATTAACCGAATAGCCAATCTGGCGCCGTTGACGCCGCCCAATTTGAATTGGGGCCCAGCAGCCCTTGGACATGGATTTGTCGCGTATGGTTCGCGCGCAAAAATATGTCCAAGGGCTTTTTTATAACCTCCGACGACGCGTCCATGTCGCCGCCGCAGGATTGGCGGACGTTTATTCATATCAAGGAGTTCAAGCTGCGCGACCCGCATGCCCACGTCGAATGAAAATGTGGGCGCGGAGGACAAAGGGCGATGAACGTCATCGCGCAAATCTGTCGCACAGCTTGAGGGAGTTTCTCATGCAACCCTGTCTCTGCAAAGAACATTTTCGGCAAGTTTCCAACGTTTTTGGCAAGGAAACGGCATTCGCGTACAAAGTGAACGACGCGGAATGTGTGATTTGCAAGCGCGTTATTTTCATTGAAGGCGCGCGGCGTTATGTGACGTCCAACGCCAACGGCGACGCGTCGCCTGCGCCCAACGCTGCCGCGTCAACGCGCGCGTGATTTTCTTGCGCAAGTTTTATCCTGCCGGTCCCCGTAGAGAACTGACATTGTCGTCGTCTCGCCGACCTCGCCGCGCCGCCGCGCGCATTCAATTGTTTGTTTTACGTTACGAGGAGACGACCCGATGTCCAACCAATCTGCGTGTCCACAACCACGCGGCTGTCATCCCCAATATCTGATTGATCCCTTTTTTGAACGCGACGCGTGCGGGACCGGTTTTCTCGCCGACCTTCATGCGCGCGCGTCGCATGCGCTTGCGCAGGATGCGCTCACGTTGATTGCGCGTCTGGCGCATCGCGGCGCGGTTTCGGCGGACGGCAAAACCGGCGATGGTTCGGGCATCCTCACGCAAATTCCGCACAAACTTTTGGCGCGCGAACTCGCGCAGAATCAGATCGCGCCGCCGCCCGCCGACGAACTCGCGGTTGGAACGTTTTTTATTCCGCGCAACCGCGCGCTGCGCGCGCGCGCAAAACAAATCGCGGAACAAGTTTTTGCCGCGCATGGATTGGATTTTTTGATGTGGCGCGAAGTTCCCGTGAGTTTGGAAGCGTTGGGCGAACACGCGTTCAAAACGCGTCCCTATATCGCGCAGGCGCTGCTCGCGCGCGGCAAAACTATCGGCATTGGCGACGCGTTCGAACGCGCGTTGTATTTTGCGCGCAAAGAGATGGAACGCCGCGCGGCGCTCGAGAAAATCAAACCGTTCTACGTGCCTTCGCTGTCCGCGCGCACGGTCGTGTACAAAGGTCTGTTTGTCTCGGCGGCGCTGCGCGCGTTTTATTTTGATTTGCAAGATCCGCTGTTCGAGTCCGCGCTCGCGCTCGTACATCAACGCTACAGCACCAACACGTTTCCGTCGTGGGAACTCGCGCAGCCGTTTCGCGCCTTGTGTCATAACGGCGAAATCAATACGCTGGCGGGCAATATCGCGTGGATGAATGCGCGCGCGCCGTATTTCGCCTCGTCGCATGAAACGCTCGCGGCAGCGTTTCCGCATCAAGAACGTCACGGCGGGGAACGTTGCGGCGAGGGGGAACGTCACGGCGGGGAACGTTGCGGCGAGGGGGAACGTTACGGCGAACGTTCCCTACTTGATTTGGCGTCGTCGGATTCGGGGATTTTGGATAATGCGGTAGAGCTGATTGCAATGGGCGGGCGCGAATTGCCGCACGCGGTGATGACGCTCATTCCCGAAGCGTGGGAAAATGTGCGCGACCTGTCTCCCGAAATCAAAGCGTTTTATCATTATCACGCGACGTTGATGGAACCGTGGGACGGGCCCGCCGCGCTCTGTTTTTCGGATGGACGCGTCGCGGGTATGACGCTGGATCGCAATGGTTTGCGCCCCGCGACTTTTTTGGTCACGCACGACGATTTGGTCGTCGCCGCGTCGGAAGCGGGCGCGTTGGAAATTGACGCGGAACGCATCAAAGAAAAAGGGCGGTTGGGGCCCGGTCAAATGATCGTCGCCGATTTGCAGTACAACAAATTGTGGCACAACGACGAAATCAAAGCGCACTATGCCGCGCGGCGACCTTATGCCGCGTGGGTGCGCGAGTACATTCAGACGTTAAAGCCGGATGAAGCGCTGTCGCCGCGCGAGACCGAAGCGCCGGCGCTTCCGCTCGCGACCGCGCAAACGCTTTTCGGTTATACCGACGAAGAGCTCGTCGTCCTCATCAAACCGATGGCGGAAAATCAAACCGAAGCGATTGGCGCGATGGGCGATGATACGCCGCACGCGGTCTTGTCGGAATTTGACCGCCCGCTCTATCATTTTTTCCGTCAGCGTTTCGCCCAAGTGACGAATCCGCCGATTGATCCGCTGCGCGAAGGATTGGTCATGTCCACGCGCGTTCTGCTCGGCGGACGCGGCAATATCCTCGAAGAAGCGCCGACGCACGCGCGTTTGCTCGAACTGCCGACGCCGTTTCTCACCGCCGCGCAATTGACGCAAATCAAAAATATAACGCGCGAATTTCCGCACGCCGTTTTGGATGCGACGTGGGCGGTGGATCAAGTTTCCGCTTGGTCTGACGATTTTGAGCGAGAGCGGCAAATTGAAAATTTGGCGTACGCGTTCCAAGACGCGTTAGAAGAATTGGGCGCGGCGGCGGAACGCGCGGCGCGGGACGGCAAAACGATTCTGATTCTCAGCGACCGCAATGTGGGGGGACGGGCAGCAACGGAACGGGCAGCAACGGAACCCGGTTCCGTTGCTACCCGTTCTGCCCGCGCGCCGATACCGATGTTGTTGGCGGTGAGCGCGGTGCATCAACGTTTGCTGCGCGCGGGCGTGCGTTGGCAGACGAGCATCGTTGCGGAAACGGGCGACGCGCGCGATGCGCATCAATTCGCGTGTCTCGTCGGTTACGGCGCGAACGCAATTCAACCCTATCTCGCGTTGGCGACGGCGCGCGCCATGTTCGACGATCATCGCAGCAAAAAGGAAATAGACGGCGCGCGCGCGGTTGAAAATTATCTTGCGGCGGCGACCAAAGGCATTTTGAAAATCATGTCCAAGATGGGCATCGCCACGCTCGACGCGTATCACGGCGCGCAGTTGTTCGAGTGCATCGGCATTGACGACGCGACAATCGCCCAGTATTTCACCGGCACGCCGACGGCGGTGGGCGGCGTCGGTTTGCGCGCAATCGCCGAAACGGTTCTGCGGCATCACGCGCGCGCGTTCGGCGCAACCGCGCGTTTGTACAATTTCGGTTATTTCAAATTCAAAAAGAGCGGCGAATATCACGCGTTCAATCCAAGCGTCGTGGACGCGCTGCACGACGCGGTGCGAACGCCCGGCGCGTTGAACGGCAATTATGCCGAGGCGTACGAAAAATATCTGCGCTTTGCGGCGCTGGTGCATGAACGTCCCGCGACCGACCTGTCGGATTTTTTAGATTTTCGAGCGCGCGAACCGGTTCCGTTAGACGAGGTGGAGGCGCGCGAGGAATTGGTGAAACGTTTTTCCGCCGCCGCCATGTCGCACGGCGCGCTGTCGCTCGAAGCGCACAAAACGTTGAGCGAAGCGATGAATCGTCTCGGCGCGTTGGCGAACAGCGGCGAAGGCGGCGAACATCCGTCGCGCTATGGCACGGTGTACAACAGCGCGATTAAACAAATCGCCTCGGCGCGATTCGGCGTGACGCCCGCGTATTTGATGAGCGCGACGGAATTGCAAATCAAAATGGCGCAGGGTTCGAAACCGGGCGAAGGGGGTCAATTGCCCGGGCAAAAAGTTTCGCTCGAAATCGCGGCGGTGCGGCACGCGCAGCCCGGCATCACGCTCATTTCGCCGCCGCCGCATCACGACATTTATTCCATCGAAGATTTGGCGCAATTGATTTACGATTTGAAACGCATCAATCCGCGCGCGCGCGTTTCGGTGAAACTGGTCGCGCAGAACGGCATCGGCACGGTTGCGGCGGGCGTCGTCAAAGCGTACGCCGACGTGATTCACATTTCGGGACACAGCGGCGGCACGGGCGCGTCGCCGTTGAGCTCGATTAAACACGCGGGCGTCGCGTGGGAATTGGGTTTGGCGGAAACGCAGCAAGTTCTCGTCGCCAATGATTTGCGCGGTCGCGTGCGTTTGCGCGTGGACGGCGGTTTCAAGACGGGGCGGCAAGTTGTAATGGGCGCGTTGTTGGGCGCGGAAGAATTTTCGTTCGGCACGGCGGCGTTGATTGCGAGCGGCTGCATCATGGCGCGCGCCTGTCATCTCAACACCTGTCCCGTCGGCATTGCGACGCAGAAACAAGAGCTGCGTAAAAAATTTCCCCAAGTGGCGGAATGGGTGATGGCGTACTTTATGTTTGTGGCGCAAGAAACGCGCGAATGGCTCGCGGCTCTCGGCGCGCGTTCGTTGGATGAAATCGTGGGCCGCGTAGATTTGTTGACCTACAAAACGGCGGGCGCGTCGGCATTGACGCCCGCGTTGGCGCCGCTGCCCGAATTTGTTTTGGCGCAAGCCCTTTGAATACGCTTATGAACGTCAATTTACTCGACCTCACCCGTCTGCTCGCCGACCCCGACCTGTCGGGCAAAAAGGCGCGCAAGAATGAACAACCGCGCAATGACCGTCCCGTAGGGGCGATTCTTGAATCGCCCCTCCTCGACGACGCGCTGTTTCTCGCGTGCAAACGCGCGGTGGATGAAAAGAAACCGATTGAATTCAAAGCCGCGATTCGCAATACGGATCGCGCCGTCGGCGCGCGGCTCGCGGGCTATATCGCGCAGAAATACGGCGACGCGGGTTTAAAAGAAAAAACCATCGTCGCCGCGTTTGAAGGCAGCGCGGGACAAAGTTTTGGCGCGTTTTGCGCGAACGGTATGCAATTGCAGGTGTACGGCGAAGCGAACGATTACGTGGGCAAAGGCATGAGCGGCGGCGAGCTGGCGATTCGTCCCCCGCGCAACGCGAAATACGCGACGAATGAGAATGCGATTGTGGGCAACACGGTTTTGTACGGCGCGACGGGCGGAACGTTGTACGCGGCGGGCCAAGCGGGCGAACGGTTTTGCGTTCGCAACAGCGGCGCGGTCGCGGTGGTCGAAGGCGTGGGCGACCACGCGTGCGAATACATGACGGGCGGCACCGTCGTCGTGTTGGGCGAATTCGGCAGAAATTTTGGCGCAGGCATGAGCGGCGGTATCGCGTTCGTGTACGATCCGCACGAAAAATTGCCGACGCGTTTGAATCACGACATGGTGAAATTGGAACGGCTCGACGGCGAAGAGGATGACGCGTGGCTGCGCGAATGTTTGAAAGGTCACGCGGCGGCGACCGATAGCCGCTATGCGTGGGTGTTGGATTGGCGTTGGGGCGATACGCAAAAATATTTTTGGCGCGTGGCGCCGAAATAGAAATTTGCGCTGAAATTTTGCGCGCGAGCAATTTAGCGCCGCGCGCTTTTGGCTTGGCTGTAATTGCGTTAGAATGAACGCGTATGACCCGACCGAAAAATTCGCGCATCGCCGACCCGCGCGCGGAACTCGCCGCGCTGCACAATATCGGCGCGGCGTTGAGCGGCGCGTGGGATTTGCATACGACGCTGCATAAAATCACCGAGACCACCGCCGCGGTGATGCAGCTCGATTCCTGTTCCATTTATTTGTGGGACAAGAAACAGAACGCGTTGGTTCTCAAAGCCAGCACGGGTCTTTCGCCCAAAGCGTTCAACGTGGGCAAACTCGCGTTGGGCGAGGGCATCACCGGCGCGGCGCTGCAATCGGGCAAAGCCGTCGCGGTGCGCGACGCGGTCAACGACCCGCGTTTCAAATACATTCCCGACACGGACGAAGAAAATTATAAATCGCTTGCGGCGGTTCCGCTCATCAGTCAGGGCAATAAAATCGGCGCGATGAACGCGCAGACGAAACGCTTTCATCATTGGACGCGGCCCGAAATTGATTTGCTGGAATTGATTGGCGAACTCGCGGCGGGCGCGCTGGAACGCGCGGAATTGCTCGACAATTTGCAGCGGCAGGTCAACGAACTTTCGACGCTGGCGCAGGTGAGCAAAACGATTACCGAGCCGATTTATTTGGACGAGATGCTTGCCGTCATTTGCGAGATGACCGCGCAAATTATGGGCGCCAAAGGAACGGCGCTGTTATTATTTGACGAAGAGCAGGACGAGTTGGCGCTGCGCGCCACGTACGGTTTGAAACGCGAGCACGCGGAAATTTCGCCGATTGACGTCGAGACGAGTTTGACCGGACGCGCGATCATGCGGAACGAGCCGGTGATGGTGCGCGATTTGCAAAACGAGCCGTCGTACAAAAACAAGGCGTTGGCGCAGCGCGAAGGTTTGCACGCGTTTCTTTCGATGCCCGTCGCCGTGCGCGGCAGAACGATTGGCGCGTTCAATTGTTACATGGGACAATTGCATGAATTCACGGCGCCGGAAATTGAATTGTTTGCTACGCTCGCCAATCAAACCGCGCTCGCGCTCGAAAACGCGAATCTGGCGATGAATTCGATGGTGGTGCGCGAGATGCATCACCGCATCAAAAATAATTTGCAGACGGTGGCGATGCTGCTGCGTTTGCAAATGCGCGAGGCGGACGCGGGCGGCGCGCGCGCGGTCTTGCAGCAAACCTATAACCGCATCATGAGCATTGCGGCGGTGCATGAACAATTGTCGCAGGAAGGATTTCATCTGATTGGCGTGCGCGGGTTGATTCAACAAGCGGCGTATGTGGCAAAACAAAACATGGTGCCGCCCGACCAAAACGTTCAGATCAATCTTCAAGGCGTGGATTTGCGTTTGCCTTCGCAGCCCGCGACGACGATTGCGCTCGCGGTGAACGAACTGATTCAGAATGCGCTGGAGCATGGGTTTGAAAAAAACGCGGCGGGCGTCGTCGAAATTACATTGAGCGAACGCGCGGATACGTTTGAAATTCGCGTCGTGGACAATGGCGCGGGATTGCCGAAAAATTTCAAACCCGACGATTCGCTCGGTTTGCGCATTGTGCGTAACATGATTGTGGAAGATTTGCGCGGCGGATTTTCGATTGCGAACCGGCGCGGCAAGCGCGGCACGGCGGCGAAATTGCTGATTCCCAAAATGAAGGTGACGTGATGGAGGATTTTTGATTTCTGATTTTTGATTTCTGATTTTTGATTTCTGGTTGGCGACGGGCGATTGGCGATACGCAAGCTTTGGGGAAGGAATAACGATGCGCGTTTTGATTGCGGACGACGAAGCGTTGATTCGTATGGGTTTGCGAACGATGCTGGAGGAAAAAGGGCACAAGGTGGTGGGCGCGGCGGCGGACGGCGCGACGGCGCTGCACATGGCGCGTACGGCCAAGCCGGACGTGATTTTGTTGGATATTAAAATGCCGGGGCTGGACGGCCTCGAAGCCGCGCGCAGAATTATGCGCGAACGTCCGACGCCGATTGTGATGTTGACCGCGTTCAGTCAGCGCGAGTTGGTGGAGCAAGCCAAAGACGCGGCGGTGTTTGGGTATCTCGTGAAACCGGTCAAAGAAGCTTTGCTCGACGCGACGCTTGATTTGGCGGTCACGCGTTTCAAGGAATGGCAAAAACTGCAAAAAGAAATGCGGGATTTGGAAAAAAGTCTCGCCGCGCGCGAAACGGTGGAAAAGGCAAAATTTTTGTTGATGGAAAAACAGGGGTTGGGCGAACAGCAAGCGTTCAACCGGATTCACCGCGCCAGCCGTTCGCGCCGCGTGACGATGCAGCAAGTGGCGCAAGAGATTTTGGACGGCGCGGATAAAAAATAAACGCCGCGCGGAATTTTCCGCGCGGCGTTTTTGATTATTCCACCGTCACCGTCACGCTAAACGTTTCGTTCGGCGTCGGCGTCACATTTGTTTCCCAGGGACGCACATAGACGAGCGTCAAGGGCGTTTTGCCTTTTGCCAGCGCCTTGAATTGGAACGTTTCCGTTCCGCCCGCGCCGGGCATGGGTTCTTTGCCGCCCAGCGAAAACTGCGGTTCGCCTAACGGCAGCAAAACTTTCGCGTCATTTTGACCCACCTTCCACGTATAGCCCGTGCTCGGATTGCTGTCGAGCGTAACGCTCAAAACGTCGCCGGGTTTCAGCGTCACTTGGGCGCCGTTGTCTTTGAAGGTCAAACTTTGATCCACGTCGCCCTCCGCCGCTTGATTCGCGCTTGCGCCGCCTGTGAATACATTTGGCAGCTGCGTCGGCTGATAGCGCGCGAGCTTGCTCAAATCGGCGCCGCGCACCACGCCGTTCGCTCTGTACGTCAAGCCCCATGAATCAATCGCGGAACCGTCGGGGAACATGCACATACTGACGATTTGAAAATTCGTTTTGCTGTCGGGCGCGTCCGTCACCCAGCCGCCGCCCGCCGCGTTATTTTGGCCGCCCCAAATGTCCGTGCCGCCCAATTTTTGACAATACATCGTCGCCGGATTCGCGCCCGTGAACGGCGGCAGCGCGACCGGTTCCCGGTACGCGAGGACGGCGAGCGTCGGTTGGTCGGCGTACAACGTATCGAGCGCAATTGAGATTTGCGATTGGAAACCGCTGTCGTCGGCGGGCGCGTGAAAGGTACAGAAATCGCGCGTTCCGGCGAGTTTCAGCCACAACGCTTGCGCCGCGTTCGTATTGTATGCCGGATAGCGCGTCGTCACCGCGCCGCCTTGCTCGACGCAATATTTCGCGGCAGCCGCGTTCGGGTCGTGGTTCATTGCCGCGTCCGGCGTCGCGGTCGCCTGCGCGTTCGGACGCGCTTGGACGCTTGGCGTGACAAACGCCGCGCTAGCCAGCAATACAACGGCGCTGACCGCAATCAAGGCGAGTAGAATTCGTTTCATTTTTTCCCTTTCTGGTTGGCTTGGGCGCGTTTGAACGTTTCAACGCTGCGCCGCCCAAACGGCTTGGACAAATGCCGAACGCGAGTATAGAGAGACTCGCGTTCGGATATGGACACAATTCGCGCTGAATTGTATCGCTCAAGCTTGGCGACGGCAAATTGAAATTTTGAACGCGGACGCCGCAGACGCCGCAGACGCCGCTCTGCGCTGCGCCGATTCTTGCGCACGCAACAAAAAGCCGCGTTAGCCGCCCGTTAGCGCAGGCAGCAATACCATCGTATCGCCGTCGCGCACATGCGTTTCCAGACCGTTCAGCAAACGAATATCTTGGTTGTTGACGAAAACGTTGAGCTGCGCTTTGACTTGGCCCTCGCGGTCAAAGAGCCGTTCGCTGAGCGTAGGATATTGCGCGCTCAATCTATCGAGCGCGTCGCGCACATTTTCACTGTCGCGGATTTCGATAGTCGCGAGACCGTTCGTGTGTCGCCGTAAAGGCGTGGAAATTTTAATTTTGGTTGACATGGTTTGGGAAAAAGGCAGCCGGTAGTAGGTCGCAGGTTTGCGCTGGCTACTTGCTACGCGATTGCATAGATGCGCGGCTCGAATTGTTCCTGAAACGCTTCCAAATTCGGCTGTGTGTCAATGCGTTTGGGCGCGAGTTGTTCAAGCGTTGGACTGGTTTTCAAACCGCTGCCGGTGAGATAGGCGACGATCATTTCGTCGGGGTCGAGCGCGCGCGCGTCCGCCAATTTTTTCAAAACCGCAATGACGACGCCGACGGCGGTTTCGCCCAAAATGCCTTCGGTGCGCGCGAGCAGCGCTATGCCTTCCGCCGCCGCGCGTTCGGGAACGGCAAAGATTCCGCCTTCCGATTTGCGCGCGACATCAATGGCGCAGCGGCCCTCCGGCGGATTGCCAATCGCGAGCGTCGTCGCACGCGCGCGCGCGTGGACCGGCGTAATTGCGCGCGTGCGCTGCGCGAACGCGTGCGCGATTGGCGCGCAGCTCGCCGCTTGCGCGCCGAGCATTTTCGGCAAGGGGCCCGCAAGCAGCTGCGCGTCGTACAATTCTTCAAAGCCGCGATTGATTCGGGTGTACAGCGCGCCGCTCGCCGCCGGCGCAATCACCGTATCGGGCGCGCGCCAACCGAGCTGTTCCGCGACTTCGTACGCCAACGTTTTGGCGCCTTCGACGTAATACGGACGCAAATTGATATTGACGAAACCCCAAGCGTATTTTTCCGCCGCTTCCGCCGCCAAACGCTGCGCTTGGTCGTAATCGCCTTGTACCGCGACAAGGGTCGCGCCGTAAAGCGCCGCGCTCGCAATTTTGGCGGGTTCCGCCTCGGCGGGGATGAAAACGTACGCGGGCAAACCCGCGCGCGCCGCGTGCGCCGCCACCGCGCGCGCGAGATTGCCCGTACTCGCGCACGCCAACGCGGGCATATCCAATGCCAGCGCTTGCGCGGCGGCGACTGCGGCGACACGGTCTTGACATGAAAAAGTCGGATTGACCGTATCGTTTTTGAGATACAGCTTGTTCAATCCCAACGCGCGTCCCAGATTGCGCGCATGCAATAGCGGCGTCCACCCGTCGCACAAATCTACGCGCGGCGTGTATTCGCTCGGCAAAAAATCGTGATAGCGCCACAACGTGCGCGGACCCTGGGCGATTGTTTTGCGCGAGACGTGCGCGTTGCGCGCGCCGACATCGTAAAACGCCTCCAACAGTCCGCCACATTCAGCGCAGACGCATAACGCGTCGGCGGGATAGCTGGCGCCGCACGCTTGACAGCGCAAGCCGCGTAACCACGACATGCTGATTCGGCTCCTCTTTTATCCGCCGCTTTTTCCATTTGTCATTGCGAGCTGTCTTTGCGAAACAATCTCCGCGCGTTCGGCATGGAGATTGCTTTGTCGCAAAGCGCGCTCCTCGCAATGACAACTGCTGAAACAAAAAAACCTCTCCAAATAACGCATTGGAGAGGTGGCTGTGTTCTGTGCTCGTAACGCAAAGCGTTACGCACAACGCTTGTTTCATCTTGCAAACAAAATTGTTTGCCGGAGTTGGCACCGAGACTTGAGCGTCCTTGCTCAACTGGTTGCCGGGCTTCCAAGGGCCGTTATCCCTCCACCTCTCTGGATGAAAAAGCGCGGACAAATTTTTATGAAATTGGGCGCTTGCGTTTTGCAAGCGGAAAATTTATAACAAAAAAAAACGCGCGTGTCAAATTTTTTCCGCCGGCGTTTTTTTCAAACGACAAAAAAATTTATCCGCGAAAAGGAAAACGGCGCGCGCGATATGTTACGCCGCGCGCCGCCAAACCACGCCCAGCCAGATTGCCCACGCGACGCCGAGAACGAGAACGCCGAGCGCGAGAAACGGGATCAGACTCGCCGCGCCCAGAACCAGTCCGAGATAACACAGTCCGCGCGGGAGCAAGCTGTTTTTGAGCGCCGCCCAATTCACCAACAAATACCAAATGCCGTTCGCCATGATCGCGCCCATGCCCAAGAGACCGATGACGGCAGTGAGCGCGTCGCCGCCTGAAAAATTTGGGGATGGATTCGCCGCCTGTGCGACGGCGAATATGCTCAAGAGCGCGTTCGCCAGCAAGAGCCCGATGGCGAGCAAGCCCAAGACGACGGCGGCGCGCGCCATTGTCGGCGCGCGTTCACGCAGCGTTTTTCGGAATACCATGACCAAAATGAACGCGGCTGCCGCCGTCAAAATTTTCAACGCGTCTTGGAGCAATAGCGGCAGCGGATTGACGCGCGCGAGCTCTGCCAGTCGCTGCGGATCGCTCAAAGCGTCCATGCCGATGAGAACCAGCGCGACAAACAAAGAGGCGCCCGCCGCGCCCGCGCTGACGAATGCGGCAATGCCGCCGAGTTTTTCAAATTCGCGTTTCGAGTTTTGCCGCGTCATGTTCATTCCTCCCGCGCCCGCGCGATTTTTTCGCGCCCACGCTCCCGACGAATAAAAGAATAAATTTCCGGCATCATAAGTCCGCGCGCCAATATCATACTCTATTTTGATGGTTTGCGCGTTTCGCTTGGCGCGGTTTTTCCGCGATTAAAAAACGGCGCATCTTTCGATGCGCCGTTGGCGTTATTGCGTCGTCGTCGCCAATTTCGGAAGCGCTTGTAAATACAAAAAGATGGCTTTTAATTCGTCGTCCGTTAGATTGGCGTACTCTTTCCACGGCATGGCTTTATCCAACGTCAGTCCGTTCGGCGTTACGCCGGTGCGAAGGGTCTTGATAAAATCCGCGTCGCTCCATTTTGCCAGTTCGCCGCCGGGCGTCAGATTGGGTCCGAGCAGAGCGCTCGTCGGGTCGTCCACTTTGCCGCCGGACAATTGCGCGCCGTGACATTGACGACAGCCGTTGAGCTGCGCCAGATAACCGCCGTATTCGGACGTTACGCCGACGGCGGGCGCGACCGGTCGCGGCGCGATTTGATTGATTTTTTGCGCCATGATGAAATTATCGAACGCGCCGAGTCCCAGCAGCATACTGCCCATGAATCCAAACTGGCGCGGCGCCCATGCTTGGTCCACCGGCGGAACGGCGCGGAGATAAGCGATGATGCTGCCCAAATCCGCATCGCTCAAATAGTAAAAATCTTTCGAGGGCATCACGAAAACCGATGTGCCGTCGGGACGGACGCCGTGCCGCAGGACGCGCACAAAATCGGCGTCGCTGTATGCCGCGCCTATGCCGCCTTTGCCGCGCGTCAAATTGAGGGCATGAATGACGCCCATCGCCGGGTCGTTGAAAAAATCGGTCCCCGCCAAATTTTCGCCGTGACACCCCTGACACATCACCGTAACCAGATGTTTGCCGCGCGCGAGCGACGCCGCGTCCGTTGGAATGGCGACGTTTTCGACTTGGACGGCGTACGTCTGCTTGAGTTTGGATTGTCCGCCGAAATAGATAAACGCGCCGGCAATGAGAACGAGTACGACAATCGCGCCCAGCGCGATGCCGACCCACTTGAGAATTTTTTTCATTTTGCTGTCCTCTTTTATGGTTTCACCTCTAACGTCCCCCGCATATTTGGATGCGGCAGACACACATATTGATACACGCCCGCGGTCGGCGCTTGAAACTCGACGACGGCTTGCTGCCGCGCGGGAATATTTTGATTGACGCCGAATTCTGGAATCGTAAAAGTGTGCGACGCGGCGTCATCGTTCTTGACGACCAAACGCACCTTTTCGCCGACGCGCGCGTGGTACGTTTGCGGCGCGAATTGGTAATCTTTCATCGCGATTTGCGCGCCGCCCGACGCGTTCGCGCCGCACCCCATCACGCCGACCAGCAATGCCGCGCCCAACGCCAACGTTACCGCGCGTTTTTTGGCAAGAGAAAAAAAGCGATCCATCCTTCCCCCTTTCGCGTTTCTTCAAAACGGCTTGAACATCATCAACGCCACAATCGCCAACAAACCTGCCCAGCCGATGAGCGCGGCGTGGACCGCGCGCGGCGATTCCAATATTTTGGCGAGCTCCGCGTCGTTCACCGAGGGTTGCGGCTCTTGAATTTTCATTTTTTCCATGTACGGCAGTCCCGCCGCTTTGCGTAGCTTGCCGTAATATGGCGTGACGTACACCGACATTGCGACGATGATGAGAATGAATAGAACGAGCGACGCCCAAATCCATCCCTGACTCCACCAATTTTGCATAAAGCCGCCGATGATGCCGCTAACCAGAATCAACAGCAGCCCGCCGTACATCATCCCGAACGTGCCGGGCGAAAGCATGAGCAGCGCGCGCACGCGTTCCATGCTGCGTTCCTTGCGCAAAGCAAACGCCACCGCGTTCGACGCGCCATGCGCCAGCACAAACGTTAGGACGCCGACGACATGCAAGAAAATGATTCCCTCGTACATTTTTCATCGCTCCTTTTTGTATCTTGCCGCTATCTACTGCGTACAAGGTATCAAAGCGCCGTCACGCGCACGTTACGCAAAGCGTTACGGCGAAACGATTCAAACTGCCCTAATGCGGCGCGGCGAACAACGCATACGCGAGAATGGCAAACAACGTCGCCGCCGCGAGAATTTGCAGCGCCCATTTTGCCGCGAACGTTTTGAGATTCATAGCGCCTCCGTATTTGTACCCTTTTCAATAACGACCAACGCCATTTGTTCATTCAAAAAGCGCAGCAGCGTTTCTAGATCGGCAAAGCCAAAGCGTTCGCCCGTGCGTGGGTCGTCCAGACTGAACCGCCAAAGCGTGGTCTGTTCGTCTTGTTCTTGCCACAACCGCAGCAAGTACGAAGAGTAGCGTAAAGAGGTTGCTTCGCCGCGCATAGAAGGGTGTGCGTCAGGATTTTGGGTCATGTGCAGAGCGATAGGGTTTGAAGCGCGCACGTCCAATCGGCGAATGGCGCCACGGGTGATTTGCCGGCGGACGATAGGGTTGGTTCGCTGTTGCAGGGCG